>ERZ838225.845-NODE-845-length-34784-cov-6.838262_pt1 | contig 34784 bp, 24 predicted proteins | sample MGYA00519684_ERZ838225 | MGnify/ENA primary metagenome ERZ838225 (study PRJEB31850, sample SAMEA3708829) | human gut metagenome | biome: human gut; feature: human-associated habitat; material: faeces | place: China | collected 2014 ... | reverse complement strand
ACCTCCTTCGGTGGTACTGTTTCTTACTATTATTATACGCTATTTCTCGTCAAAAATCAACCATTTGTTGTGACAGAGCCTTTCTTTTTTTCCAAAGAAAATATTACCTAATTTTTCTATTGGATTGCTGTTTTTTTCATTAATTAATTTTACTATAAGAAGCATTCCTGCTGCAAAAGCTGCATTTCCATTAACTTTATCATATTCATTTATATATTCATCTACAATATCCTTATAATTTTCAATAAACTTATCTACTGCATCTTTTTCTGTCTGCCACCAGTATCTTGTAGTATATAACAGAGTTTTTTGAAAATCTTCCTTTACAAAAGCCTTACTGAGTCCCATTTTTTTATAAAGGCTGTACTTACCACTAAAAAGCTGAAATTGAGTACTTAATTTATCTGGAGCTTCTTTATACATCAATTCTGTATATCTTTTTAATACCTCCCCATCTTCATTATCTATGAAATTTTTATTTTCATCAAAACAACTCATATTTTCAAAACCATAAGCTTGATACATTGACATTTTCTGCCTGATATCATTTCCTGATGGAGCTATATTTGTTTCCCCTAATATATAACTCTCCAGCTGCTCTCTTACTTGTGGATCCTTATAAGAATAAACATTTCTTAAAATAATTTCTGCTACTTCTCTTTTTGCCATTTTTACCCCCTATATTTTATAATAGCTTTATTTTTTTGTTTATCTGAATAGATAAGTATTAATTGTTCTGTTTCTATTATACTTCAAAATTTCAAATAATGAAACAGCCTCCTATATATATTTACAGATAATTTTTTTTCGCAACTATAAGTAAACAATTATTATCCTTGCTTTCTACAATGTTTTTAAAAATTAACGCATTTGCTGGTTTCGTAGAAAAAAAGAAGCATTTTAAAAAGAAATAGCATTTTAAAACTTCTCTATCCTTTTTATACAGCTTCTTTGAATTAAAATTTTTAATTTAAAATATGTAAATGCAGTGTTATTAATAAAATAACAGGTGAATTCAATATCAAACTGTCTACACGGTCTAGTATTCCTCCATGTCCTGCAAGTATTGTTCCTGAATCCTTTTTATTTGCTTTTCTTTTAAAATATGAAATTAAAACATCTCCCAAAAATCCAAATATAGATATTATTGGCCCCATCCAGATACCTAACTTGTATCCATAGACCATATTGAAAAAAAGTATAGTTACAGTAGTCAAAACTACTCCTCCAATTACTCCTTCTAAAGTTTTACTTGGACTTATTCTTGGAACTATCTTTCTTTTTCCAAAAATATTCCCAGTAATATACTGATAAACATCATTTAATTCTATGAGTATAACATATCCTACAATCAATGAAATTCCAGATTTTATATTTACTAGATATGCAATAAAGCTTATCAGGTAAATGCTCAGAAAAAAGCTTACAGCTGTCTCCTTTTTTCTTTCAACAAAGATATTTACTGCTGCTGTCATACATGGAATAAAGAAATAGAAAATATAGAGCATACTTCTGTAGATAATAAGATAATTGCTTCCTATTATTAATATACTCAGTATTTTCATCTCAGAAGTTATTTCTATATCAAAAAGTTTAAAAAATTCTATTACTGATAAATATGATATCACAGCAAAGAGAATAAGCATGGATATTCTGTTTATGCTCCCTAAATAAAATATGACAATTATTATAAGCCATGTTTTTATTCTTTCACAAAGATTTGTATATCTCTCTTTGCTGAATCTATTTTTTAATAAATAAACCAATACATAAGCTCCTATTGCCATAAAAAAGAAAAAAATAAGTATAGGAATTTTTTGAAATATTTCCATATAATATTTTCCCCCTTTATGAAATATTTTTCAAAGAATTTTTTATTCTATTATATATAGTAAGAAGGAGCAACCCTACTCCTAAAATTAGAAGATATTCTATAAATCTGCTATCTAATTTAAAAAATACAAAAATCGACAGTAAACTTATAAATAATGCTCTGTCACTTTTCCCCATAGGTCCTTCATAATGTCTTTTCCCATCTACCTGTATAGCTGTGATTCCTGTATATTCTGAAAGTATCCCTAAAAAAATAAACAACATAGATAATACTACATTTATATTTAAAACAGAAAAAAAGCAAAAGTAAAAAACTGTATCTGCAACTATATCTCCAATTTCATTAAGAAAAATTCCCAGATTTGTTTTCTTGTTAAATCTACTGGCAATCATTCCATCTAAAGCATTTAAAGCCATTCTCTTTAAGAAAAACAGGGGAACTATTAAAAATAGTATCCTATATTTAGAAAGCTTATAAAACAGCAAAGAAAATACAATGCTTCCAATCATTGTTCCAATAGTTATTTGATTAGGAGTTATTCCTAATAAATTCAGTTTTTTACATAGGGGCATCAATAAGTCCTGAAATTTTTTCTTTAAGTTATATACTGATATATTCATTACTCTACCCCTTTCTCAGCTAAAGAAACTGTAAAAATACCAAAATTATCTATAAGCATTTTTCTTTTTCTTAATCCATTATAATTAAAAATGTTATCAAGTTCTTTTTGACTTCTTCTCCTCATTACCCAATCTTTTTCTCTATGATTATTCAGAACAAAAGCTATTTTATGAAGCTGTGGATGCCATGGCTGTCCAGTATATATAATACACCCATCTTTTTCAAGTATTTCAGACACTCCCCTTACTGCTTCATTTAGCATTTCATTATTGTTGAACAATTCAAATATTCCAGAAATTATAACTATATCAGGAGTAAAATTCAGTTTTTTATAAGTTTCAAACTTAAAACAATCCAAATTGCTGAATCGTATATTTTCCCATCCATTTTCCTCAATAACCTTTTCTCCTGCCTTTATATTTTCTTCTTTAAATTCATTTATTAGAATTTCAGTATCTGGAAATTCTCTTTTGATATCAAAAAGATAATTCCCAACCCCTCCAGCAATATCCAGTATTTTTATACTCTTTTCAGATGCTGATATTCTCTCACGAACTAAGCTCAAAAGATTTTTCTTTCTTTCCCTTATTCCTTTCCACCCTATTTCATTCAAATAACACCTGTCCATAATATTTCCTATACCAAATTTTCCAGCAGCTTTATTTTTATACACATAATCAAGGGAAGGACCTGAATCAAATCCATGTTCTAAGCCCACACTCATTCCTCTGCTCAGCCATCCTAATCTGTTCAGCATAAACTTCTGTATTCCAAAAGATATTTTTTCATGAAAGGGAATCATTTTTAATAAAATACTCTCATATTCCTTTTGGGAAAACTTTTCAGGGAGTATGTCTATAGATTTCTTTTTTACAGCAAAGCTTTTTATAATAAAGTTATCTATTTTTTCATAAACCTCTTCTCTTCCTTCTTCAAACATTATTCCATGATAAAATTCTTTCAATTCTACAAATTCTTTTAATTCAGATTCAAGGTTCAGATAAAATCTTTTCTGTGAATCATTTTTTACTACATAATCTTTTCCAGCAGAAAAGATTAACACAGGAATATCAATAGCAGCAGAATCATCAGCTAATCTTTTTCCAGCATCTAAAAGATCCACAAGAAGTCTGGCATTTATATCTTTAGTTATCAATCTATCTGAATCATACTTTTCCTGCTCCTTTACATCATGAGTCAATACCTTTGATTTTACATAACTTGGAACTTTAGCATTTTTATTGAGTTTTGTTAAAAGTATAATAGATTCCTTGGCAAAAGGAACATACAACTTTATTTCAAATGCAGGAGCAAGGAGTGCCATTCCAGCAATCTCAGGAGCATAATCATGCACCCACGCAGTTAAAATAACTCCCCCTATACTGTTAGCTACCACAAATATATCTTTTTCTGATATTCCATATTCCTTTTTTATAAATTTTACAAAAACATCTAAGTCTCTCACATAATCCATAAATATTGGAGAACTTTTTTCCTTTGTACATCCATGTCCTCTCAAATCATAAGAAAAAACATTGTACTTTTTAAATTTTTCATCAGATGCAAAATCATTTAGCCTTTCTGAATGCTCATGTCCTCTATGAATTACAACTAAAGTTTTTTTATTTTTTTCAAAATTCCAGCTTCTATAAAATATATCTGTATTATCAAAGCTTTTAAAATAATTCATTTCCATAGAATTCTCCTTATTTGAATGCACTAGCATTCTTTGATATTATCCAGTATATAGTCTGGAATTACAGCATTTTTTACTAATTTCTTTATTCTAAAAACAGCCTCCTTGCTTTCAATGTGATAATTCTTTTTTAAAAAAGCACTTCCTAAGGCTGCACTTCTTGAATATCCCATTAAACAGTGTATATATATTTTTTCATTTTCTTTTAAATCCTTATATTTCTCTACTGCTAATTCTAAAGCTGATAAGAATATATCTTCTTTTAAATTGCAGATATCCAAAAGAGGAAAGGAATGATATTCTCTGCTCCCTCTTTTTAATATATTATTCTCCTCTGATTCTGCTGCCAGATCTATTACAATGGCTTTTTTATCAGAAAGAAAAATCTCTGCCTCTTCATTATTTAATTTTGAACCAATGAAAATATCAGGGGCAATTTCCCTCCAAGGTTCATTCTCATATTTTCTAAAATATCTCCATAAAATATTATAGCAAAGCAGATAAGGTAAATGTATTATTTTATTGTGAAGAGCTATTTTTCCATCTTTCTTCAAAAATTCAGAATTATTCTCTGCATAAGCTTTTCCCACAAGAAAAAAAGATAGAGAGCTCCATAATAATATCCTAGTCCAATTAAAAAATATCAATCCTATTGTAAATAATATAAAACTAAGTAAAAAATATATAAACCCTACTTTTCTATTTCTTTTATTATCTCTTTCAGGAAAAATAAAAATGGTAAAAAGAGTAAGACCCAGAGAAAATATTACATCTATTACATGATGCTGATAAATAAAAATAGTAGATAATCCCAGCAGAAAAAACCAAACACAGAACGGATATTTTGCTTTGCTTTTTATCTCCTTATAAAATACTATTGTAAATATTACTGCATAGCTGATATGCAAAGAGGGGCACTGATTAAAATCTGTATCCATTCTTTCAAGAAACTGAAAAAAGAAATTGAAAAAAATATTTTTTACTTCAGGTTTTTCAAATGCAAATTTCAAAGGAAAAACAAAAAAAGAAACTGCTGACACTATTGTTATAAAATTTATTCGTTTTACTAATGTGTACAGGCTTTCTTTTGTTTTACAGACAAAGAATACACATATAAAAAATATCCCTGAGCTTATATATGGAATTATCATCCATGAAATAAATGGAATATCTTCTTCCCATCTAAAATAAAATGATGGCACTGAGCTCAAAGCAGAACTATACTTTCCAGCCATTTCATAAAGAAATAAAAAAATTATATAACTTAAAGACATCCATAAAAAACTCTGTACTTTCAGATTTATATTTTTATTTTTCATTCTTTTTCCTCAATAATATCATACTTAATATTTTTTTAGGAAACATTGAAAGAATAGATACTGCTATTTTCATTTTCTTTGGAAATATTATTTTATCTCTATTTTCTTCAATACTTTTAATTATAATATCAGCTGCATATTCCTCTGTCATTATAAAAGGTTTTTTAGATACATCATTATTATTCAATTCTCTCAATTTTAAAGTGTCTATATATCCTGGAATAACAGCAGTCACTCCTATTCCAAAATCTGATAAAGCTTCTCTGTATGCTTCACATAAATTTATAACAACTCTCTTTGATTTGCTGTATACAGATGCTCCAGAATATTCCAGCAGAGCTGCCACTGAAGAAATTGCAGCAATATGCCCCTTTCCATTTTTCAGCATAATTTCTCTGGCTATTTCAAAAGCATTTAAAGTTCCAGATATATTCACCTTCAGCATATTTACAGCTTCATCTTGAGTCAGTCTTCTAGTACGGCTGTTTGAATAGCTCCCTGCTGAAGCTATCATTATATCCAGTTCCCCTTTTGAAAAATCTTTTACTGCTGCTTCAAAAGACAGTTTATTATATATATCAAGTCTGTATATTTTCAGTTTTTCATGTTTTTCTATTGCATCTATTTTTTCCTGGCTTCTCCCGCAAACTCCTACTTCATGACCTTGTTCTAAGTATTTTCTGGCAACTGCCAGCCCTATTCCCGATGTTCCCCCTGCAATAAATATTTTCATTATACTCCTCCAGTATTCATTTTTCTCAATGTTTCAGAGGTATTATATATATTTTTGTTTCTCATATTTTCCTTATTATTTTTTTTATTTGATAATGCTTCCACTGTACGTTCATAACCATATTTCCATTGAAGTTCTACATCATTTTTAAATTTTTCATAGTCATCAGGAACAGATAATTCAACTTGTAATTTAAACAGATTCAGTTTAGCTGTTACATAATGTCCTTTCAATTTTTTAGGGACATCAGATGTATCTATCCAATAGTCTCCATAGGAGTCATGTATTTCTCTCAACCTCTCATTTCCACTATATCCTAGAACTGATCTTACAGAAGAATCCTCTACTTTGTCATATTCCTGTTTTAATTCTAAAACTACTTCATCAGCCAATATTTTTGCTAATTCTATTGGTATAAGATCTACTGCTCCCCCAGCAAAATATTCACCATTGTATAATACAGGCTTAGTATAAAACATATCTGATGCAGATATTCTTGCTGCCTTCAATAAATCAACATCAGTCATAACTGCTGTTTTTTCCATTATTGTACTTTTCTGAAAAATCTTAGAGTTTCTATACAGCTCATCTTTTAATAACTTTTCTGTTTTCTTATCAGTAAAAATAATTTTTTGGTAGAGCTTCCTGTTTTCACATTTTTTCCCTGTTTCATCTTTGCTAAACAATATTTTTGAACCAATAATAGCAGTTCCAGTAATAGAATTTTTCTGTCTATTTAATGAAGGAAGATATTTTTCTAAATCTTCAGGTATATCCACTAGATACTTGTCAAAAATATTTTCTATATATAGATTTTTTCTTAATTCTCTTAATTTACAGTCGATTCCTATTCTATAGAGCATTTTCTCTTTTGTGAGTTTTAGCGATTTTATAAAATTATATAATTCCAATGATTTCATATACTCTTTTCTCTCATTATTCGTTTCAAAAGAATTTATAATAGCAGATGCCATTGCCCCACCACAAGTTCCTATAATAAGATCAGGTATATATCCCCTGTCTTCCATTGCAGAAAATATTCCACCATAAATAGCAAATCTGGAACCTCCTCCAGAAAAAATAACTGCTCTTTTATATTTCTGTAATTTTTCCATATATTATTCTCCTCAAAATTTCTGCTTTAGATACAGGATAACTCTTATTAAATTCTACCATATTAATAGTTACTGTGCTATTTATTTATTTACCTAAAAAAAGCCCACTGGTTTTCCAGTGAGCTTTTCTCTACTATTAAATTAATTTTTTTCTTTCATTGATTCAAGTATGCTGTTAACAAAAATATTCATTTCCTCATCTGTGCTTTCATTCATAGAAGAAGCTAATGTAACTCTTTCATTCAGTACTGTCATTTCTCTCATACCTTCTAAGAATTCCTGCATCAATTTACCAGATTCACATGCCCATGAACCATTTTCCAGAATACCAAAAGTTCTCTTTTGTAAATTCAGAGCTTTCATATCCATCAGATAGTTATGCATCAATGGGTAAATTCCAAGGTTGTATGTTACTGAAGCCAGTACCACATGGCTGTATTTAAATGTTTCAGATATTAATTGTGATACATGAGTTTTAGAAACATCATACATTACCACATTAGTCATTCCTTTTTCTACAAGCTTAGAAGCTAGTACAGAAACAGCATTTTCTGTATTTCCATACATAGAAGCATATACAATCATTACTCCTTTTTCCTCAGGCTCATATCTACTCCATTTATCATATTTCTCAAGGAAATATCCTAGATCACTACGCCAAACTGGACCATGCAGTGGACATATGATTTTTATATCTATTCCAGCAGCTTTCTTTAAAAGCGACTGTACATGAGGTCCGTATTTTCCAACTATATTTGTATAATAACGTCTTGCATCATCAAGCCATTCTCTATCAAATTTTACTTCATCATTAAATAGCTTTCCATCTAAAGATCCAAAAGATCCAAAAGCATCTGCACTGAACAATACTCCATTAGTCAGATCAAAACTTACCATAGCTTCTGGCCAGTGAACCATTGGTGCTGCAACAAACAGAATTTCATGTTTTCCAAAAGATATCTTATCTCCCTCTTTTACTTCCTGAGTTTTTGAGCTATCTATATGGAATCCAAATTGATTCATAAGATAAAAAGCTTTTTCATTGCTGATAACTTTAACTTTAGGATAACGAAGCATTACTTCTTCAATCATAGCAGCATGGTCAGGCTCCATATGATTGATAACCATATAGTCCAAAGGTCTTCCATCTAAAACTGCTTGTATATTTTCTATAAATTGACGTCCTATTGACCAGTCTACAGTATCAAATAAAACAGTTTTTTTATCTAATAAAAGGTATGAATTATATGAAACTCCTCTAGGAATGGGATGTATATTTTCAAATAAATGAAGACGATGATCATCTCCTCCTACCCAATATAAATCTTCAGTTACTTTTCTAACATTATGCATGAATTACTCCTCCTTTATGCTTAAAACAGCTTAAATTTTTTACTCATATCTTAAACTTCAATAAACATATCCTTACTTTCTCCACATATTGGACAGATCCACTCTTCAGGAAGAGCTTCAAAAAGTGTTCCTGGTTTAATATCATTCTCTTCGTCTCCTACAGCTGGATCATATTCATATCCGCATCCATTACAAACGTGACGTTTCCAAGTAGGAATTTCTTTTTTAGGAATTGCTCTCTTCATTTTTTTCATTGGAGGAGCTTCTTTTTTAGGTTCTCCATCATCTAACGCAGCAGTAAGTAAAGGAAGTATTTCTTCTACATTTCCTATTATTCCATAGTCAGCATTTTTAAATATTGGTGCATTTGGATTATTATTAATAGCTACTATTGTTGTAGCATCTTTTATTCCTTTCAGATGCTGTCCTGCTCCTGAAATTCCACAAGCTATATACAAGTTACCATTAAACTTTTGTCCTGACATTCCAACATAACGATTTAATGGAAGATATTTTAAAGTTTCAGCCACTGGTCTAGATGATCCTATTGCAGCTCCAGCTTGTATAGCCAGATTTTTAATAAGTTCCATATTCTCTTTTGGTCCAATTCCTTTTCCAGCACTTACTACACGATCAGCCTGTGATATAGGTGTATCTAAATCTATTCCTACAGTAAAGTCATAACCATCAGCTTTTAACGCTTCTACTAATGCCTCTACTCTCTCTTTTGCACTACCTTCTTTTAATATCATATTTTTACGAATACCTGTTGCATGACCTTTTGATGATGGTTTCTTAGATCCCCCATCGCTCTTAGGCATTTTTCCAATCAAATGAGAAGCTATAACTACTCTTTGTATTTCATTTGTTCCCTCATATATAGTACAGATTTTTGCATCACGATAAGCACGTTCCACTTCCATACCTTTAAGATATCCAGTTCCTCCAAAAATTTGAAGTGCTTCATTTACTATTTCCAGACATACATCTGAAGCATATTGTTTTGCCATAGCAGATTCCATAGCATAATCTTCATGATTTTCTTTTAATTCAGCAGCACTGTATACTAAGAATCTTGCTGCTCTTAATTTTGTTGCCATATCAGCTAATTTAAAAGAAATTACCTGTTGGAAAGCGATAGGTTTTCCAAACTGTTCTCTTTCTTTTGCATAAGCAAGAGCATTTTCAAAAGCACCCTGAGCGATTCCCAAAGCTTGAGAAGCTATTCCTATTCTTCCACCATCCAGTGTAAACATAGCAATTTTAAATCCTTCTCCCTCTTTCCCTAAAAGGTTTTCTTTTGGCACTTTTACATTATTAAATATCAATTCAGCAGTTGATGATGAACGGATACCCATTTTGTCATAATGATCTCCAAATGTAAATCCTTCCCATCCTTTTTCAACTATGAAAGCACTTATTCCTCTTGTTCCTATATCAGGAGTTGTAACTGCAAAAACTATATATGTTTCAGCTTTATCAGCATTTGTTATAAATATTTTTCCACCATTAAGAATGTAGTAATCTCCTTCTAATACTGCTGTTGTTTCAGTTCCACCAGCATCACTTCCAGCATTTGGTTCTGTAAGTCCAAAAGCTCCCAATTTTTCACCTTTTGCTAATGGTACCAAGTATTTTTGTTTCTGTTCCTCAGTTCCATAAGCAAAAATAGGATAAGATCCTAAAGAAACATGGGCTGATAAAATTACTCCTGTTCCTCCATCTACTCTTGATAACTCTTCAACAGCGATTGCATAACTGATCATATCCAATCCTGCTCCACCATACTCTTTTGGAAATGGTATTCCAAGCACTCCCATTTCTCCAAGTTTTTTTACAGCTTCTGTTGGAAATTCATTCTCCTTATCTAACATAAAAGCTATCGGCTTTACCTCTGTTTCGGCAAATTCCCTTATCTTCATACGCAAATTTTCATGATCTTCTGTTGTTTTAAAAAACATATACTGCCTCCTTCTGTTTTAATGTTCAAAATAACTCTTAAAACTTTTTTATAATGGATACAAAATTAAATTTAATGTTTTTTTGCTATATATTCATAATACCATCGTGGACCTTTAATGTCAACTATATTTTTGTTTTTTAAACGGGAATTTTTATTTTAAATAGAACAGTTTATAATGAATTTTTATTATTTTTATTAAAAATATCCAAAAACTTTTAATAAAAATTTATCTGAACAGATTTATGGTATTCATGAATTATAGTTTGAATAATATTTTGGCTTTATATTATATCTTTACAACATTATACGGTCAGTCCTCTTCATTTCATTTTTTTATTTATAATTTTTTTTAATTATAAAAAAAGGCAGAAAAAATTTTCTGCCTCTCAATCATCTATTATATTTTTTTAATTCTATAAACTTTATAACATTAAAACTTATATCCTAGTCCTGCTCCAACTATCCATTCTCCTTTAGTCCTATTTTTACCAGAACCATTGTGAGAATCTCTCTCAATAGAATAAGTTCCCTTTACATCAAGCAATGCTCCATTTTCAAGTTCAAGTACATATTTTGCATTTAATCCTATACTATGTTCATTCTTGTGAGCAACCAATATATCAAAGTCTGTTCCACCTTTGAATCTTCCTGTAATATATTCCTCTTCTGCTCCATCAAGCATTTTAGTATAGCTTATCCCAGCTGACACTGTGCTCTTTCCTTTTTCATGAGGTATTACTTTCTTCAAATCTACTCCTACTTTTCCTACTGTATAGTCAAATGATTTTGAATCTGTTTCTATTGCGAGAACTTTATTTCCCTCATCAGCACCATCTTGATCTACATATGTGTATGACAATGTAGCGTAAGGTTCTAAGAAAAAGTTATCTCTCATTGGGTTAGAATATCTTCCATTTAAGTAAATATCATATGTTACATCATTGTAGCTATCTGAATATTTCATCACTGGTTCCGCTGTACTTGAAGCTACTTTGTTTACTGCCAATCTATCTGTGTCATAATCTCCATATTGGAATCCTGCTCCTGCTGTTACTTTTAGATTTCCAATATATTTCTTTGTGTATGCTCCTAAATACAATGCACTTCCATCTACTTTTGAACCATTAGATAAATCAGATTTAAGCTTGTTTCCTCCAATTATTACACCAGAAGTAAGTGTATCAGATACCCCATATTCTCCTAACATATATGCACCAGTTATTTTACTATCTGTGTCTATGTCAGAACTTCCAATATCATAAGTGTAGCAGCCTTTTCCATAATATGTATCTTTAGTTCCAACATCTACATGAGTTAGTCCACCATATATCATCCATTTATTTAAGTTTGGTTTAAATTGATTTTCTGTCACTATATCTCTGAACATTCCTGCTGATTTTCTTGATAGTTCAGAGCTGTATGAATATGGATTTCCTGCATAGATATCATTTAGATAAGCTAAGAATAACGACATGCTTTTATCATTATCATCCTTTACTACATTAAAATTTCCTACCTCATTAAGAAGACTTTTATATACTTTATTTAATTTTTCATATGATTTATTTAAGCTTGGAGGAAGATTAACTTTAGCTGTAATTTCTATTTCGTTATTTTCTTCTGTTCTCTTTACAGAATGAAGTGCTGATGTTGTTTCTAAAGTTACATCATCTTTATATGTTCCCTCATGTCCTGTTACTAAGCTTTCGTCTAAAACAAAATCTCCAAAAGATATTGTATTAGTCTTTCCAGCTCCATTTAAAGCAAGAAGAAGCTTCCCTCCATCTACCGACTTTATTGTTCCTGTATTTCCAGTTAATGCATGAGCATTGCCATTTGCTGTATCTATTCTTAAAGTAAGCACTCCATTTTTACTTATTGTTAAATTCTCTACATCTGTTACTTCTAAATTATTTTCATAGAATGTAACATTTGTGCCTATATTTATCTTTTCAAAATTAGATATATCATGTAAAATTCTTATTTCTTCATTACTTGAAGAACCATTAAAGTTAAGAATATCTTCACTACTATCTATTCCTCCATTAAGAGCTCCATTAATTTGTACTCCATTTTCTATAGTCAGAATATTATTATCTGGTATTGTATCAACTGCTATTGCACCATCAGTTTTCTCTGTTCCCATAACTATATCTCCATTGATTACTACCCCATTTTCTATAGTTATATTATCTGATCCTGTTCCCATAGATATTTTTCCATTAATTACAGTTCCATCTTTTAATATTAAAGTATCTGCACCAGTACTTCCTTTGATAGTAACTGTATCAGCTTTTATTCCACCATTTACAAATGTTCCAAATAAAGTAAGAACCTTATCAACTCCAGTAAATATAATAGTTTCTTCATAGGCATTGATTATAGAATTTGTAATATTACTAGAATCATCAACTTCATATGTATTTTTCAAAGCATTTAATATACTATCAGTTCTATTTCCTTTAAACGAATCCGTTCCAGTAGTATCAATTTTATTTTCTATAATCATCTCTTTTATCAATTTAGTTCCATTGGAATCATGTTCAATTATTACTTCTATTGGCTTTCCTTCTGTATTTACACTCTTTCCTTCAATTATTCCATCATTTTTTATTACAAGCCCATAATTTAATATTTTATTTTCTCCCTTACCTTCTATGCTATCAACAGCAGTTAAGTTACTAAGTACTGTTTCTTCACCTGATACTATTATTCCATAATTATACGCGTCTCTTACTGTCGTGTTACTCCCAATTGATATCCCTTTTTCCTTTCCATAGATAACTCCAGTATTAGTTATATACCCAAAACTACTTTCTAATGTTCTTAAAGATATATTTATTCCACGCGAATTTTTATCACCATAACTATTTACTACTCCATTATTATTTAATATATTTAAAGATTGAGTATATATTCCATAAGCAGAATTAGTTGCTCTAGCATTTATTACTCCATTATTAGTTATTCTATTTTTTGCTGAATAGACAGTTATCCCACGACTATTAACAGCATTTAAATTTATTATTCCTTTATTCGTTGCATTCTCTATTTTAGATGACGAGTTAAGTTCTATTCCATAACTACTGCTGGTTTCAGCTTCAGATCTTTCATTTATTACTCCTATATTTATTATCTTCCCTACTGTAGTTGATATTAATATCCCTTTACCTAATCTCCCAATTACAGAAATCAAACCATTATTTATAAGATTAAAATTACTTCCTTCTTCTAAATTGCTTATTTCAATTCCATACCCAAAATTAGAATCAGAAATACTTTCTCCAAATATTGCTCCCTTATTTATAAAATCAAAATTAATCTTCTTTGATTCCCCATCTATTTTGATTCCATATCCATTTCCAGATAAACTTTTTCCTGATATTGTAGTGTTGTTTGTATAAGTATTGTTTTTCCAGGTATTATCAATATATGGCTCTTTATTTGTATTTGGATTTTCTTCCTTTCCAGGTATGAATTCAACTCCATCTTTACTAAATTTTATTTCACTACTACCATTATTTGTTATTTCTAATCCAATTATATCTTCTCCCATTACTACTGTACAAGAGAGAAGCATTCCTAGTACTGCCCCTACTGTAATATTTTTCCCTCTTTTTTTGTTACTGCTCTTCACTGCTTTCAATATTTTTTCTATCATCTTTCCCTCCCAAAATAACTTAAATAAATACAAGATTCAGCAATAATTGTCGCATATATCCTCTGTAACCTTTTATAAACTTCAGAGCATCTTTTTACTGTTCGCATTTATATACAAATGCGCCAAATTATCAATTTCTTAATTTTAGAGAATATTTTAAAATTATAAAATATTGACTTTTTTATCAAAATCATGTATTATCTATTATATGAGTAGAGATAAAAAATTATGAGTTAGAGAATTTTTTAGTATAATTAAAAACTTTACTGTTCGCCTTTGTATATAAATGCGAACACTTCCAGAGTGTTTTCAAATATAAAAATCCCCAATAATTTTATATTGGAGATTTTCTTAATTTTATTCTTTTTTATATACTCAATCTTATTTTCGCTTTACTTTTTTATATTTTCCTCGACTATAAAAAAACAGCCCTGAAAGACTCAAAGCTGTTTAAAATCATTTATTTTCTTTTATCTGCTGAAAATATTAAATATAATACTTCCTTTTTTAACCTTTCTTTCTTCTTTATCTTCATTATCTAATTTACTTGTTCCTATTTCTGTTATATTAAAAAATAAATTTACTGCTAATAGAGCTATTGGAAAGAACAGGTAAGGAATTACTTTAGCCATGTCTACTCCTAAAGTTCCTGCTATAAATATTCCCGGAACACTCCATGGAACAAGAGTTATTCCAACAGTTCCAGTTGCTTCTACTATTCTTGTTATATTTTTATTTTTTAAATTAAATTTTTCAAAAAGTGGAAGGAATATAGATATTGGCAGAATAATTGCCAGAAGCTGTGCCCCTGTTACAAATCCTACTCCCAGCGAAACTAAAAATACTGTTACAGTAAGTTGTCTTGAACTTTTTATTCCCTGCTGTATCTTATTTAAAAGATTATCAAAAGAATGGCATTCATTTATTATTCCAACAAGACATCCTATAAATATTATGATTATCACAGTTCCACTTACTTCATTCATTCCCCCTCTGGCAAATAATTTTGTTACTGAAGGATCATTAAATTTCTGATTTACTCCCAATATAGTACTTCTCATTATATCTACTGTTTTAAAATTCTGAAATACAAAACTGCTTAATACTCCCATTATCACTGAGGAGAAAAGAACTATATTTGATGGTATTTTTTTTATCCCTAAAATTATAACAGCAAGTGGAATTAAAAGAAGCGCTGGAGTTACATTAAAAACTGTTTCCATCTCTGTTAAAAATCCATTTATATTATCCATATTTATATTTTCTACTGCTATATTATTTCCAACTATTGTAAATCCTATCATAGCTATAATAAAAGCTGGAATTGTGTCCATAAGCATATATTGTATATGTTCAAAAAGATCAGTTTTTCCAAGAGCAGCAGATATATTTGTTGTATCAGATAAAGGAGACATTTTATCTCCAAGAAAAGCTCCTGATACTATTGCCCCTGCTGTTATTTCAAGAGGAATTCCTACTTGTTTGGCTATTATGATGAATGATACTCCAATAGTTCCAATAGATGTAAAAGATGTTCCTGTTATAATTGCCACAGCACCAGTCATAGCCATAACAATAGGAACAAAAAATCTAAAATCTATCACTTTAAATCCCCAGTAAACCATAGATGGAATTATTCCTCCGATTATCCAGCTGCTGACAATAAGCCCAACCAGAATAACTGTAAGAAGTGCTGGAAATACTCTTTTTACTCCGCTTCCCATTGCATCTTCAATATTTCTAAGAGTTTCTCCTCTCATAAATGCTATTGTTCCAGACACTACTACTCCTGCTAATATAGGAGGAACTACCCCTGTTCTCCATTGAAGTATTGATATTTCTCCAAATACAATAATAAAAATTATTGGAAGAATATCCAAAACCAAGCTGTTCTTAAATTTTTCTCTCATTTTCATCTCTCCTCTTTTTTGCATAAAAAAAGCCTTCCTACATAAAATTGTAAAAAGGCAAAATAATACAAAAAGATATTTCCTGAAAAGGAGATACTTTGATATATCATTAAATTAATTATTTTCCTATCCTACAATCCTACTATTCTACATAATCTTACTTTTTTACTGCTTCTACTATTCTACTATATTACTTGTATATGATTATAAATAATTTAATTCATTTTGTCAAGTCCTATCCTATACCACCATAGATAAGACCCAGAATTATTATTATAACTGTTCCCGGAATAAATATATATCTTCCAAACCATACTATTATACTTCCAGTTTTAAAATTGCTTCCTTTATTAATTTCAGCAATTACTTTATTTTTATCTATGCAGTAAAAATATATTCCTAGAGATATAACTGCCCCTAATGGAATAAGAATAACTGATACAAAATCAGCAAATTTACCAAAGTAATTCATATTTAAATCTAAAACTAATCCTATAGCAAGGGCTACTACCCCTACCACCACAGCAGATTTTTTTCTTGAAAATCCAAATCTGTCCATAACTGATTCTACTGGTACTTCCAGCTGATTGATAGCAGATGAAAGAGCTGCAAATATAACACTTAGAAAAAATATTCCTCCAAGGAATGTTCCCCCTGGAATATGTGAAAATATTGCTGGTATAGTTATAAATAGAAGTGAAGGCCCTGCTCCAGCATCTAATCCAAAAGCAAAAGCTGCTGGTATTATTATGAATCCAGCCATAAGAGCTGCCATTGTATCGAGAAAACAAGTCTGTACTACACTTTCAAATATATTTACATCATCACCAAGATAACTTCCATACACCAGAAGTGCTGATCCACTAAGTCCCACTGTGAAAAATGCCTGTCCCAGTGCCATTATCCATGTCATTGGATCTTTAAGCATACTCCAGTCAGGCTGAAGAAGAAAATGAACTCCAGTTATTGCATTTGGCAAAGTAAGAGATCTTACCATAAGCCCTAAAAATATTACAAACATCAAAGGCATTATTATTTTATTTATCTTTTCTATTCCTTTTACAACTCCCAGTGATATAACCACTACACTGAAAACTATCCCTATTACATGCCATGGTATAGATGCTGCCTGCCCTGCAAGCTGTCCAAAATATTCTCCATACTCAACATGATTTATTGCTCCAGTAAGATATGAAAAGAAATATCTTATTACCCATCCAAAAACTATAACATAGAATATAAATACTCCTGTTACTGATATTATAGGAATTACTGGAAGACACTTTTTGAAAGGTATCTTTGTATTTTTTATTATTTCAGGCAATCCAAATATTCCTTTTTTCATCATTCTTCCAAATGATATTTCCCCTACAAGACCAACTACTGCAAATAATGCAATAAATATAAAATATGGTATAAGGAAGGCTGCTCCCCCATATTTTCCCAACTTCCAAGAAAATAACCATATATTTCCAAGTCCAATAGCTGCTCCTACACATGAAAGCATAAACCCTATTTTTCCTGTAAAACTCTCTCTCTTCTCACTCATAGTATTCCCCCATTTAAAATAAATAGAAAAAGAGGCAGGTCGAAAAATCCATCTGCCTCTTCAACTTCACTTCAATTAATATTTTTTCATCAGTTCTCTTACTGTTGAAACTACATCATCTTTAGATATTTCAAGAGTTTCTCCAGTTCTTCTGATTTTAAGTTCTACTATTCCTTCTCCAGCTCTTTTTCCAGAAACAACTTTGAATGGGAATCCAATAAGATCTGCATCTTTAAATTTGAATCCAGGTCTCTCATCTCTGTCGTCTATCATAGAATCTATTCCATCATTTAAAAGAGCTTCGTATATTTCTTCTGCTACTTTTACCTGTTCTTCATTTTTTACATTAGCTGGAATTACATCAACAATGTAAGGAGCTAAAGCTGTAGGCCAGATAATTCCAAATTCATCATTATTTTGTTCTATTGCAGAAGCAAGAGTTCTTGATACTCCTATTCCGTAACATCCCATCAACATTACTTTACTTTCTCCCTTATCATCAAGGAAAGTAGCATTCAGAGCTTTAGAATATTTATCTCCAAGTTTGAAGATATGTCCTACTTCTATTCCTCTTGCACTGTGAAGTTTTCCTCCACATCTTTCACAAGTTTCTCCAACTTTTACAGTTTTAATATCTGCTACTATGTCAGCTTTGTAATCTCTTCCATAATTTACATTTATGTAGTGAGTATCCATCTTGTTTCCACCAGCTGTATGGTTGTTTATTTCAGTTACAGCAGTGTCTGCTATTACTTTTATATCACCTAATTCTATTCCATATGGTCCAATAAATCCTTTTATCAATCCATGTTTTTCAAGTTCCTCATCTGTAAGAAGAGCAACTTCTACAGCATTTACTATATTTTTAAGTTTTGTTTCGTTTACTTCATAATCTCCTCTCATTAAAACCATGTATACCTGATCATTTCCCATATCTCTATACATCATAGCTTTTACAGTTTTGCTGTAAGGAATATTAAGAAATTGTACGATATCATCTATTTTAGAAACATTTGGAGTATCTATTAATTCTGCATTTTTAAGTTCTTCCACTGGAGACGCTTCCACTCTGCTCACAGCAGTTTCCACATTTGCAGCATATGAACAAGAATCACAATAGATAATTTCATCTTCTCCAGAATCAGCTAGTACATGAAATTCTTGAGATCCGCTTCCTCCGATTGCTCCTGAATCTGCTTCTACTGGTCTGAATTTAAGTCCGCATCTTGAGAATATTCTTGAATAAGTATCTCTCATATTTAAAAATTCTTCATCTAAAGATTCAGTAGTTGCATGGAAAGAATAAGCATCTTTCATAACAAACTCTCTTCCTCTCATAAGTCCAAATCTTGGTCTTATCTCATCTCTGAATTTAGTTTGAATTTGATAAAGACTCAATGGAAGAGCTTTATATGATGAGATATCATTTCTTATTAAGTCAGTAACAACTTCCTCATGAGTTGGTCCTAATACGAAATCTCTTTTATTTCTATCTTGAAGCTTCATCATTAGAGGACCCATTACGTCCCATCTTCCACTTTCTTTCCATAATTCAGCTGGCTGAAGAACTGGCATTAATATTTCCTGCGAACCTGCTCTGTCCATTTCTTCTCTTACTATATTTTCTACTTTTTTCAAAGCTTTATACCCTAGTGGTAAGTATGTATAAACTCCACTTGTAAGTTTTTTTATCATACTTGCTCTCAATAGAAGTTTATGACTTGCTGTTTCCGCTTCTTTTGGAGTTTCTTTAAGTGTTTTTATATAACTCTTGCTAAATCTCATTTTACCCTCCGAATTTTCTATAATTTACTCTATATTTTATCACATTTCAAATATTTTTTCCATACCCTAATTATTCAAGTGTTTTATTCTCTGCTTTTTCTCAATATTAAAAATAAAATAAGGACAGCTCAAAAGCCATCCCTATTAATCTATCAAATATTTTTTTAATTATAAATTATTTAGCTTTACAACATTCCCCATGAGAATGATCTGTATAATGATGAACATATTCTTCTTTTCCTTTGCATACAATTGTTCCTTGAATATATGCTTTTATTGCATCTTCAATATTTCCTTCTGCTCCAAATATTATTTCTGCTCCATTATTTTTTATAGCTTCAAATACTGTTGAAGCTATATGACCAGTAATTACAACATTTACATCTTTTTCTTTTAATAGTTTTGCTGCTGCTCCATGAGCTTTCTCAAGTTCTTCTGTAATTCCTTGTGCTGATACTACACCATTTTCTATTACACAGATAAAAAATTTGTCACTGTGACCAAAATGCTTTTCAATATTCACTCCATCTCTTGTTGGAAACGCTACTACTTTTTTCATTTTTTCCTCCTTTATATTCCTTTAGTTTATAATAATTACTGCTTTTAACAGAATTTTTTTAATATTTTATCCTGCCTCTCTATTTTATTTTCCAGTTCTACTTTGGTTTTTGCAATCATTTCATATACAAGATATTCAATGGGCAATGATTCTATTATATCTATTATCCCTTTATTTTCAAAAGGATCATGATAATCTATAGAGTTGATGTGTATGTATATATTATTCATAATATCTTCTATATTCAATTCTTTATCCTTATGTTCTTTTACTACCTGCTTCACATATTCTCCTGATAAAGAATAATTGAGATGTATTCCAAAAATATAATTTTTGTACTCTCCTAGATTTTCTATATTCTGCTTTATATAAGCTACAGCTTCATCTGAATTTTTAATATCTCTATTATTATTTATCATATGGCCAGTATCCAACATAAACCCTATATTTTTATATTTTACATTATTTAGAATATACTCCACTTCTTTCTTATTGGTAAGTTTTAATCCTGGCCACCATAAATTTTCCAATAAAAGTTTAAAAGTATATTCTTCATTATCAAATAAATCATTTATCAATGACACAACATTTTCTAAAACTTCTTCATCTGAATATTTGAAATCATAAGTCATACTTTCTGTGACTTTCGAATTACAAGCATGCTGTTCTCTCCTCCACATAAAGATTTAAAATATTTTTTATCCTTCACCTCTTCATATAGTGCATTCAAATCTTCATTGTATAGCTCCAGCCAAGATGGAAAGAAACGCATATGATAACCTTTAATATAATTTTTTAAATAAGTATTATCTACATCTGTAAATTTTATTAATTCAAACCCATCAAACCCATATTTTGAAATATAGTACTGCATATCTTTTTCTATTTCATCACTGTTAAAAAAGTCTGTTCTGTTTAATAGCTTATACATTCTTATTCCTTTCCAATACACTTTTTCATATATTATCTTTTATAAGCTTTAGCATATCTTCACTTTTTAGATTTTCAAGTTTATAATAATCTGCTTTCATAGCCTCACTCAATGTCTTTGCCATTTCAAGTTTTATAAACCCTTCTTCTGTATCTATTACTATGGCTCTTATTCCATCATTTTTTATTTTTTCAGCCATTTCGATACTCTCTTTCACTGGATCTTTTCCTGAAACAGAAAAATTTCCTTTTCCATCAGATAAGAATACTATTAAAGGAACAATTTCTTTATCTTTTCTTATTTCATTTTTCATTATTGTATATGCCTTTGCAATACCTTCAGCTAATGGAGTTTTTCCTCCTGTTGTTAGTTTTTCCAATTTTTTCTGTGCCAGGTCTATACTTCTAGTAATGGGCAGTAATTCCTCTGCTCTATCTCTTCTGAAAGATACCATTCCTACTTTATCTCTTTTCTCATAGGCATCTTTTAACAAAGACATAATTGCTCCCTTTACTGCTTCCATCCTTTTTTTAACACCCATAGAACCACTAGAATCCACTACAAAAAGAATGCTTGCTCCTGTTCTTTTTTCTCTTACCTTAACTCTTATATGCTCTTTTTTTATGCTTATCATCAGATTATTTTCTTTATTCTTTGTCTGATATGGAGCTGCTGCTCTTATTGTTGCATCAAAAGCAAAATCTCTGATTTTTCCCTTTGGTAAAGTACTTTTTATATATCTTCCTTGTAAAGAACCACTTTTAGTTTTACACCTCTTTCCTGTTCCGGCTCTTTTTTTAGTATCATGTACAGTATCTATAAGTATATCCTTTACTTTAAAGATTTCTCCTATTCCAAACTCTTCTTCAGATTCTGTGTTTTCATTATTTTTCTTTTCTTCTTCATTCTTATCTGAATTTTCAGAGGTTTCAGAATCATTTTTTTCTTCATTTTCTTTTCCACTCTCTTCAGGTGTTTCTTTTTCCTGTTCTTCATCTGGAAGATTATTTTCTTCTGATCCATTATCTTCTTGTTCATCTTCCTGGTTATTATCTTCTTGTTCATCTTCCTGGTTATTATCTTCCAGTTCATTTTCCTTATTTTGAGGTGTACTTTCCTGTTTTTGATTTGTTCTGTGAGGAAGAACAAATATAGCTGCCTCTTTTAAATCATCTATATTTAGATAACTTCTTCCATCTAATGCTGCCAAAGCTTTAGCTGTTTCTACAAGAATTATTTCAGCTCTGTTTCCTACTGTATTAGCTTCTTCTACAATCTTTACAGATATATTCATTATCTGCTCGCTAACTTTTATCTTTTCTACTCTTTCTTTAGCTCGATTTACTTTTTCTTTTAATATTTCTTCCTCTTCTCTATACTTTTCACAAAATTCTATAGGACTATTTTCATATTCCAATCTTTTCTTTACTATTCTTACCCTTTCCAAAACATCACAAGTTCCAGCAGCATTTACATAAAGCCCAAATTTATCCAATAGTTGAGGTCTTAAATCTCCCTCTTCTGGATTCATTGTCCCTATTAAAACAAATCTGCATTCATGAGAAAAACTTACTCCATCTCTTTCTACATAATTCATCTCTCTTGAAGCCACTTCTAATATACTGCTTACTATGCTGTCTCCTAAAAGATTTATTTCATCTACATACAAAATATTCCCATGACATTTTTTTAAAAGTCCTTCCTGAAATACTTTTTTTCCAGATTTCATAGTCTTTTCTATATCTATACTTCCTACCAGATTATCTTCTGTTATATTTAAAGGAAGATTTATCACTTTCATTTCAGAAAATAATTCTCCTAATCCTCTGACTAATGTAGATTTTGCTGTTCCTTTTTCTCCATTTATCAGCACTCCTCCTATTTTTTTATTTACTATATTTAAAAGAAGAGCTTTTTTTATTCTTTCCTGTCCTTCAACTGCTACAAAAGGAAATATCATATTTCCCTCCTTATAAGCTTTCTATGAGCTTTTCTAATTTACTTTCCTCCAGCACTCCATCTTCAAAAGGAGTTTTTCTCATTCTATGAGGCAATGTCAATACTGCTGCTCTCAACATATCTTTTTTAGATACATCTTCTCTTCCTTCATAAGCAGCTATTGTTATAGCTGTTTTTATAACACTTATATCTGCTCTGTGCCCATCAACATTCAAAGCTATTGATATTTTAGCTGCAATTTCATACATTTCATCACTGCATTTAACATTTTTTAATATTTTTTTACTTTTTTCTATTTTTTCTTTTAATTCATTTTCGTCTTTTTCATATTTTTTTATAAATTTCTCAGGATCTGCTTCAAATTCAAGCCTTCTCTTTACTACTTCCACTCTTTTACTTGTTTCTTTTTCTCCAGCTACATCTACTACCAGCCCAAATCTATCTAGTAATTGTGGTCTCAAATCTCCCTCTTCTGGATTCATTGTTCCTACCAATACAAATTTAGCTGGGTGGCTGAATGATATTCCCTCTCTTTCAATACTGTTTACTCCCATGGCTGCTGAATCCAGCAAAACATCAACTATATGGTCATCTAATAAATTTATTTCATCTACATAGAGAATATTTCTATTGCTTTGAGCAAGTATTCCCTTCTCAAATTTCTTTTCTCCATTTTTTATTGCATGTTCAATATCCAATGTTCCTACCACTCTGTCTTCTGTAGCACTTATTGGAAGATTTACTACTTTCATTTTACCTTGAATTATTTGAATCTCTTCTCCTGCTTTATATTTTTTTAGACACTCATCACAAAACTCATCAGGTTTCTCAGGGTCGCAATGAAATTCACAATGATTTTCATTTCTCTCTGCAAGAAGACTGGCAAGACCTCTAACTAATGTAGATTTTGCTGTTCCCTTTTCTCCCCTTATGAGCACTCCTCCTAAAGCTGGATTTATTATATTTAATACTAATGCTTCTTTCATTTTTTCTTGCCCTACTATCCCTGTAAAAGGATAGAGAAAATTTCTATTACTCATTTATTTTCCTTTCTTCATCTAATATTTTAAACACTGCCTTTCGCAGAATACAATCTTTATCTTCTGTTTCATATTTTTGATTATACAGCATTCTCGAAGGACAGCACCCTTTACAAATTTTCCTGTATTCACATATATTACATCTCTCATATTTTCCTGAAGATAGTTGCTTCATCTCAATTTCTTCATCTATATTTCCCATATAATATTCCATATTTCTCACAAGAGAACTGCATGGATAAGTATCTCCATCTGGAGTTACTACCATGGCCTGCCCCAACGATGAATAACAATAATTATCACTGCTGCACCCCATACATTCTCTTATTTTTATTTCTTCTATTTCTCTTATTCCTACTTTTTTCCCTGTTAGCTCTGTAAGAAGCTGAATCTTTTCATATGCCTTTTTTAAATTAATATAAATATCTCCATCATCTGGAGGTTGTATCTCTTTATTATTGTTGCAGTTTCCAGCAGTTCGTAAAAGATCAAGTCCTATTCCTCTTACATTTCCTAAGTAATATGCCATTTCTATCAATTTTTCAAGTTTTTCAATATTTTTATTAGTTACCACACAATTTATATTTATATCTTTTTTATACTCTCTAAGAAAATTTATCCCTTGAAGAACTTTTTTAGTTCCTCCCCTCAACTCCTCATTAACAGCTACAGTTCCATCAAAACTAATTCCTATATTTATATCCATTTTTGCAAGTTTTTCTGCTATTTCTTCTGTTACCAATGTTCCATTGCTTTGAAGCCCTATTTTGCATTTATATTCACTTTCTTTTAAGTATTGATAAAGCTTTTCTATTACCCCGAAATTAAGCAGAGGTTCTCCCCCTGCCAATATCAGAGTAAAGTTTTTATCTACACAAAGATTTATTGCTTTTTTAGCAGTTTCAAAAGACATTAATTTATGAGTAAATGCAGGGTGGGCATAGCAATATTTGCAATTTAAATTACAATCATCAGCCAGCCACAACACAAGATATTTAATATTTTTTTTACTCTTCATATGCCTCTACATCACCTTCAATACTTAAATATATTTTTCTTAAACTTTCTAATTTTTCTGGAGATGCACTCCACATATTTCTTTGATTAGCTTCTAAAAGTTTTTCAGCTATATTCATCACTGCATGTGGATTATTTTCTTTTATCCACTCTCTGTTTTCTTCATTTTCAATATATTTTTCAGTTATTTTATCGTACATCCAATCTTCAGCTATCTCAGATGTTGCATCCCACCCAAAGAATATATCTACCATAAAACTTACTTCCTGAGCTCCTTTATACCCATGCCTTTTTAAACCTTCAAACCACTTTGGATTCAGTATTCTTGACCTCATTATTTTGGCAGTTTCTTCTTTTAAACTTTTTATTTTTGTTGATTCTGGATCACTTGCATCTGCACTATATGAACGAGGAGCTTTTCCACTGGCACATTTTACTGCTGCTACCAATCCTCCATGATATGTATAGTAATCATCACTTTCCAACATATCTATTTCAACTGAACTTTCATTTTTTACTGTTATTTCTGATTTCGCCATTCTCTTAGTGAATATCTTTTCTACTTTGGTTCCATGATAGCTGCTTCCATAAGCATGACTGCTCCAATTTATATATGCTTTTCCTAAATCTTCTCTTGTTTCCCATTCCTTTGAATTGATAAGCACTCCCACTCCAGCACCATAGGTACCTGGTGGACATCCAAAGACTCTCATTTTTGAAACATGTTCAGCTTCGCTCAATTTATATCCTTCTTTTAAAAGCTGTTCTATCTCTTCATTCATATTTTTTCTAATATAGTTTATTTCCTCAGATTCATCTAATTGCGATACCAGATTTACTGCTTCTTCTAATAATCTTATAAGGATCGGAAAAGTATCCCTGAACAATCCTGTTATTCTCAATGTTACATCTATTCTCGGCCTTTTCAATTCTTCATAGGGAATAACTTCTAATCCTATTACTCTATCTCCATTATTCAGCCATATTGGTTTTACTCCCATAAGGTATAATGCTTCTGCAATATCATCTCCATTGGTTTTCATTGTTTCTCCACCATAGATCAACATAGCTATATTTTGAGGTATTTTTCCCTCATCCTCAATATATCTTTCTATAAGTTTATCTCCTAACTGCATTCCTACTTTCCATGATGCTCTGGATGGAATTTTGTTAGGATCTATTGCATAAAAATTAGTTCCTGTAGGTAAAATATTTATATTTCCTCTTGTAGGGCACCCTGATTGTCCTGGAATAATAAATTTCCCCTCAGCTCCTTTTACTGTACTTTCTTTTTCTCTTACTACTCCTCTTATTTTTGGTAAAACAGTTTCCAATATATTATTTCTAAGAGTTAAAATATATTTTCTATTTTTTACTTCATATCCTAAATATTCACCTTTTAATTCTGTTTTATTATCTGATAATATTTCTTTTATGATATCTAAAGTTATATTTCTTATATCATCTAAAATCATAAGATTAGTTTTTCCATTTTCAGAAAAATCATAAGGCTCATTCTTCAATTGTTCCAAATCATATCCCAGAGCTTTTCCAACAGATTTATCTGCTGCCAGCATTCCACAGTTATCTATTCTCATAAGAGCTTGAATTAAAGTAGCACATCTGTCTCCTTCTGCTGGTTCTCCTAATATATGAAGTCCATCTTTGATTGTTGAGCTTTTTAATTCCTCTATATATGAATGAAGCTTATTTATAAAGAACTTATAATCTTCTAAAACTTTTTCTTTATCTAAATTCATATCCAAATTATAGTTATACTTAAACACTCTATCTAATATATCCTCTTTAATTCCTTCCAATTTTGAATCTTTTGCATTTTCAGCTTGATAATACTGCTTTATTAATTCATCTATTTCTTCTATGTCCTCATACTCTCCTGCTAAAGTAAGAGCTGGAATCATATACGAGATGAGAGCTGCATAGCTTCTTCTTTTAGCCTGTAATCCCTCACCTGTTACATTAATAGAATAATCATATAAATGTGGAATATCATCTATATTAAAATCTGGGCAGCAACTGCTGCTTAATCCTATCTCTTTTCCTGACAGCCATTCTAAAGTTCCATGAGTTCCCACGTGATAAATCACATCTGCTTTAAATACTTCCTTTATCCACTTATAAAATGAATAATATTGATGAGGAATCATAAAATCTGTATTGTGATATACTTCTTCTGCTCTGCATATCATTCCTCTTGCAGGCTGTAGTCCTATAAAAATATTTCCATTGAGTATCCCAGGAACTGGCAGTACATCCTCATATACCATAAATTCTCCTGGTCCTTTTCCCCATTGTTCTTCCATTTTCTTCTGAACTTTTTCATCAAGCTGATCAAACCACTTCAAGTATTTTTCCTTATCTATTGTATCTATACTTTTTTCTAATACCTTTTCAGAAGTCAGCCATTTCTGATCATTTGATACCCCTTTTATAATCTTCTGAATTATCTCATTTCCATCTTTAAATTTATACTCAGTTTTAATACCCATTTCGCCAAAAGCTTCCACCATATTATACACAGAATTAGGTGTATCCAATCCAAAGGCACACCCTATCATGTCATTTCTTGGAGGCATATTGTGAAATATTACTGCTACTTTTTTATCTTCATTCTTTTTCTGGGATAATCTTGTCCATCCCATAGCCATTCTTGCTATTTTATTTACTCTTTCATTAATTGGAATAAAAACAGACTTTTCTCCAAATTCATCTTTAATAATTTCATGAGTACAGCAAGTAACTGAAATAATCTGTCCATCAAACTCTGGATAATAAACCCCTGTTGTAAGAGTCATAGTATCCAGCCCACGAACATCTTCTTCCCATATTTCTCTATTTTGATATGTAGTCATAGCTTGTATTACAGGAACTCCCATATCTTCAAATATACTTTTTTCGACTACAGATGTTCCATCCCCTGGCTCATTAAATATACTTTGGGAATATCCAATGAGATTTATTATTGCTCCTGGTATAACTTTTTCATTTTTTTTGAAATAATTTTCTATTACCCATTTTGTTCCTCTTGATTTTATAGATGGATCTGGAACAGAATTAGTAAAAACAGCTAAAGGAATCCCTCCTTCTTTTTTTATTTCTTCTATAAACTTATCAATAACTTCCATTCTTCTGTTCTGCCATTCTCGGCCATGAAAAAGTATCCCCACTATATTTTTTTCTTCTGCTATACTTTCAATAAATTTATCTGTATCTTTTACTATTTCTCCATTGTTATAGATTCCTTCCCATTGTGGATATTGACACTCTTCTATTTCATATTTATCTTTTCCTAGAGTATTTGCTGCATATAGAATCATATTTCTATAATTCTTCTCTCCCCCTAAAAGATAATATTTAGTCAATTTTTCTTGTACAAGAGGTGATAGTCCTGAATCAGAAGTAAATTCTCTTGTCTCATCTTCTATTGTTGAATATATAAAAAATGGTTTTTTTCCTTGAAATTTCTTTTTAAATTTTAAAAAATTTTTAAAGGTTGATATTCCTCCATGTATCATCATACATATTAGATCACTTTTCTCAGTATGAACTTCCAATTGATTATATATTGTATCAGAAGAATCTATTTCAAAAGCTGTAAAAAATTTAAACTCAAACTTTCCTTGATATTCTTTAACTATAGAACTGCATACTTTATTTAAACTATGCATATTATCAAACATAGAAGTTATAAATATAATTTTAAACATTGTTCCCCCATTTTTCTGTAATATATTTTACAAAAGTCATGATATATCTTCCCAGCAAATAGTTTAATGTCTTTTCTTCCTTTTCTTCTAATTCGTAGTTGATTTGCAGTTTATCACAAATAAGTTTTCTTATTTGCTCACACTGCTCTTTCACTGTTTCTTCTGAAAGCAGATTCCACTCTAACTGATCCAGTAAATGAATATATAATGAAGTAAGAGCAACTGTCTCCTCATTCTTTTCTATTTTCTCAATAAATTCCATGTATTCTAATTTTTCCTCAGTTTTTTCTGGATATTTTTCAACATATCTATTCCATATTTCTTCAGCTGTTATACCATATCTTCTTCCTCTTCTAAATATAGACTTTTGTTTTTCATGAGTTAAGCCTGATTGTCTTGCTAAAGCTTCTTTTACTCCTTTTTTTACAGCTTTTCCTATTAATTCTCCTAATTTTGAATGCTTTCCAGAATCATTATATACAGCTTCACTTTCAAGATTACTGTAAACTATAACCCCATCTGTTCCAGATCCAGTTGCTATTCCATTTGAATATTTACTTCCTTTCAACAATTCCTGTATTGCTGCTGTTTTTGCTTCAGTTATAGTAATCATTGCCCTTGTCAAAGTTCTTGGAGGTAAATTTCCATTAATAGCTACAATTATATTTATAGTCCCATGCTTTATTTTTTCTGTTTTTCCATCATTCTCAGCATAAGAGGCTGGATCTCCAACACGCCCTCCATTTGTTTCTATTCCTCCTGTTATCAAGGCAGTAACACTTAAATCTCCATACTTTTCTATAGTTACACTCATATTCTTCATATCTGCTGCTGTTCCCATTCCAGTTGTATATTGAGGGTCAAGCCCTAATTCTCCTGCTATGATTTCCATATGCTCTTTATATGTTGGAGCTTTTAGCTGACATCCCATTCCTGGTGCAGTTTTTGCATCGTTATTAAAAACAGAAGTCAAATGTTCACTATATCCTCCATTTATAACTCCTGTGCTCAGTACAGCTCTCTTTCCAGAAAATTTTACTATAACACTTTTATTATATTTGTATATTTTATCTCCTGTTTCTAATACTTTTAACATTTGTTCCTCCTAAGTTCTATAATATACAAAAATCCAATAATCCTGATATAGAATTATGGTAAACTCTCGCATTTATTCCATATACCTTATTTAAATTTTCTTCTGTCATAACTTCTTCCGGCTTTCCATCTTTAACTATTTCTCCATTGGAGAGTAATATAAGTCTTGTACAATATTTTACTGCTATTCTCAAATTATGAATTACTGATATGACTGTTTTAGATTCCTCTTTCATACTTTCTACATGCTTAAAAAGCTCATCTTCATACATCATATCTAAACTGGCTGATGGTTCATCTAAAAGCATTATGTCACTTTCCTGTGTAAGTACTTTGGCAAAAAGTACTCTTTGTCTCTCTCCTCCAGAGAGTTCCAGTATAGACTTATCTTTAAAGTTTAAAGTATTTGTTATCTTCATATATTTTTCTGCTGTTTCTATATCTTTTCTGCTATATTCTTGAAATCTTTCCAGATATGGATATCTTCCTAAAACTACTACATCTATACATGAAAAATCAAAACCAAGGTTCGTATTTTGATTCATAAAAGAAATTTTCTTTGCTAATTCTTTTTCCTTATACTCTGCAATACTTTTATCATTAAGAAGTATTTTCCCTCTGTCTATTTTATTTATTCCATTTATTGTTTTTAGAAGGGTAGTTTTACCAGAACCATTAGGGCCTATTATTCCTACAATTTCTCCCTGACTGCATTCAAAACATATATTTTTCAATATCTCTCTTTTGTCTATTTTGTAATACACATTTTTAAGCTTCAAAGTAAAGTTATTCATAACCCTTTTCCCTCTTTTCTAATTTTAATTATTAGATAAATAAAATATGGTGCCCCTATTAATGAAGTAATTATTCCTACACTTATTTCACTAGGAGCTAAAATTACCCTTGATATTAAATCGCTTAAAGTAAGAAAAAAAGCTCCTGTTAGAAATGATCCTTTTAACAGCTTCCTATTATCTGCTCCAATTATTTTTCTCAACATATGTGGAACAACAAGTCCAACAAATCCTATATTTCCACTTATACATACAGAAACAGCTGTTAATACTGCAACTATCACAAGTATTTTCTTTCTCATTTTTCTTATATTTATTCCCAAAGACTTTGCTTCCTCGTCTCCCAACAAAAGTATATTCAGTTCTTTTCCATGACAAAACAAAATAAAAGCTAAAACTATAACAGGACCTACTCCAAATAGAAAATGCTCCCATCTTCTCCCACTAAGACTTCCTATAGACCAAAAAATATATTCCTTTATTTGAGATTCCATAAGATTTGTAAGTATTATAGATGATATAGCCCCTACAAAACTACTTATAGCAATTCCAGAAAGTATCAATAATAGATTATCACTTTTACCTCTTAAAGTTGAAAGTCTATACACTATAGCTGATATCACCAAAGAAAAGAATATAGAAAATAATGGCATTGCAAAAATATATTTTGAACTTAATCCTAAGGCTATAGATATCACTGCCCCAAGACTTGCTCCACTTGAGATTCCTATTATTCCTGAATCTGCTATGGGATTTTTTAAAAGACTCTGCATTGTACATCCACATACAGCTAAAGCTCCTCCTACAATTACTGCTGTCATTATCCTAGGAAATCTTACATAATATACAATTGGAATAAAACTTTTTTTCATTATGTCAAAATTAGTTATTCCAGTTTTATTTAATAATATTTTTATAACTTCTGGTATTGGTACTTTTACTGCTCCATAAAAAAGAGAAAAAATAATTACTATAATCAAAAAGAAAGTTATCATAATATTAAAGTTTAATTTAGTCTTTCCCATTGATTATTCCTCCTTTAAATTATAGATAGCTTTTCCAAGACTTTCTATTCCTTCAATCATATATTGAGAAGTTGGAGAAATATCTTTATGTCTCAATAAATATACTTTTTTGTTTTTTACTGCTTTAACATTTTCATAACTTGGATCATTCATAACAAATTTTGAAAACTCCTCTGAATTTATATGTCCTTTCCATATAGGTATTATTATCACATCTGGGTTTAATTCTATTACTTTTTCTTTTGATATTTTTTGTGAACCTATAATCTCAGCCTCACTAGCTGCATTTATTCCTCCAATAAGACTTACCATATCATCGAAAGTAGTTCCCTTTCCACTGGTATTCTCATAAGAGGTATACAATAATATTCTTAATTTTTCCCCTTTATGTTTATTGTGTATTTGTTTTTGAAGATCAGAAAGTCTGCCTTCCATGTCTTTTACTAACTCTTCTCCTCTTTCTTTTTCCTCTACTAAACTTGCCAGCTCTCTTATTAATTTCTTTTGTTCCTCGAAATTTTTAGGAGTCGTATATGTATATACATTTGCTCCTACCTCTTGCAAATGAAGAAGCACTTCTTTTTTCATCCAATCTGCTGTTATTACAAAATCTGGTTCTAATTCTATCATTGTTTCAATACTACTTTCTATTTTAGGAAACTTCTTTGCTTCTTTCCACACATGAGACATATCTGGTTCTTCATTAATTTCTCCACATAAGCCCACTATTCTTTCATGATCTACAAGACTCAATATCATTTCATCTCCACTTAATGTCAGAGAGGCTATTCGATTAAATTTCTTTCCCTCTGCTCCCAGAGTAGATATTGAAATAGTAAGTACAAGAACTATATAAATTAGAGAGATTATTTTTTTCAATACCCTCACATCCCTTTTTAAATTGTTCTTCAATAGTAATAAAGCAGGGGAAATATATCTCCCTGCTCTATACTTAATTTAATAATTAAAAATTATATTTAAATCCTGCATAGAAGCTTCTTCCATCTGCTGGGTAATAAACTTTTCTTGGCCCAAGACCATAAGAAGATCTTGTTGATGTTATTGTATTGCAGTATTCTTCATCAAAAATATTTCTAACTCCTGCATATAGTTCCAATCCTGTATTAACTTTATATCTTATATTAGCATCTACAGTTATATAATCATTATCCTTGCCAAAATAATTATCAAAATCATCTTGAGCATATGCTTTACTGTTATAATACATATCAATATTTCCTAATAAATTTTCTGTAAAATTATATGTTGCTCCTATATTAATATTCCATCTTGATACTCCAGCAAATTCATTTCCATCATATGCTCCACTTGTTACTTTTGGTTGAATATATGTAATATTTTCTCTTAAAGTAAGTTTATCAAAATAATGTTGAAATGCTAATTGTGTTCCTATTCTTCTTACTTTTCCATCAAAATTTCTATTTGTTGATAAACTTGGATCAAGTTTATCATAATAGATTTCATTATCTGTATCAATTAAAAAAATTGATGAAGATATATATGTATTTTTTATTGAATCCTTTATTCCTAATTCATATGAATTAGTTTTTTGCATTTCTATATCTCCAGACCAAGCTCCTAATTCATTTATTGTTGCTCCTCTAAAAGCATGTACATAACTAGCATATACACTTCCTGTAGCTGAATAAAGATAATTAACAGCTAGTTCATATGAATCATTATTTAGTTTTCTTTCAGCTGCTTTTTCTCCTTTTAAATCTTGATAATCTTTTAAATTATATCCTACATATTCTACTCTTTCTCTTCTATAGCCTTGAGTAAATTGAAAATTTCCAACAGTTGTTTTATTTAAAATATACCCTGCATATGATTCTCTTGTTTTATCTTTATTATCAGTATATTTTTTATTTTCTGATGTTCCATCTTTATAGTCTCCTCCAATTATAATATAACTTTCATTTCCATAATTATATTTTAATTGAGGTTTAATATAATATTGTCTAGCTATAGTACGAGTTGTACTTCCTGAATACTCTCTTTTATCATATCCTCCATAAATCATAAAATCTAATTTGTCATTCAATTTTTTATTATAACTTAGAGAATAACTATCTTCTCTTTTATCTGAAAGGCCATTATAAGTTCCTGCCATACTTGGATCTTTATCAAAGTCAGCTTTTTCTAAATAACCAGTGTAATAATCTTCCGATTTGCTATATCTATATCTTGCTTCTAAATAACCATCATCTAACAAGTATTTACCTCTTAAAAAAACTGATTCTTTTCTATCGTCTTTATCATACTGGTCATTTGATCCACCTTTAGCCTTTTCTCTAAACCCTTCACTTTTATAACTACTATATGAAACATCCATAAGCAATTTATCTGTTACTTTAGTCCCATAATTCAAAGTTCCCTTTAACATTCCCCATGAACCAGCTTCTAACCCAATACTTCCATAATTTTCTTTATCTTGTGGAGCTTTAGTTATAATATTAATTATCCCACCTACTGCTCCATCTCCATACATTACTGCTCCTCCAGATGGAACTACTTCTATTTTTTCTATTTGGTCTACTGGTATTTGGTCAGTATCATATCCACTTCCTACAACAGTGTTAATGGGAATTCCATCTATTAATACTAAAGTATTTGCATTTGCTGTTGCTCCAGAACCTCTCAGATCAAATGTTGGTGTTCCCCCATCCATATAAGAAACTACTAATCCTGGCACTCCTTTTAAGGCTTCTGCTACTGTATTAGCTCCTTTGTTTTGAATATCTTCCTGTGTTACAATTGTCACATTTTTCGCTGTATCCAATACACTAGTCTCAAAGTTTTCAGTAGATATTACTGTTTCATTTAGTCTTTGGCTGGCAATATTTTCCTCTGCTATCGCTGTCATTGATGCTCCAACTGCTAATATAGCAGCTAACATTAAAGTTTTTTTCATTATTTCCTCCCAGATGATTGTATTTTTTAAATAAAAAAAAACTCTGATTAGGTAAACACTTTACCTAACCAGAGCACCAATTCTGAAATTAATGAAAAAAATGTAATAAATCACATTTCTCCTTTATATTATTAATTGGTAAGTCTTCTGACTCAGTTTCAT
>ERZ838225.842-NODE-842-length-34808-cov-105.409979_pt1 | contig 34808 bp, 27 predicted proteins | sample MGYA00519684_ERZ838225 | MGnify/ENA primary metagenome ERZ838225 (study PRJEB31850, sample SAMEA3708829) | human gut metagenome | biome: human gut; feature: human-associated habitat; material: faeces | place: China | collected 2014 ... | reverse complement strand
TTCTTTAAGTTTTTGTCGCTGCCGTATCGCGGCGACTTGATTATAATATCACCACCCCTCACATATGTCAACACTTTTTTTGAAAAAATATTGTTTTTTTTATTTTATTTTTTATTGTACTATATATAGTTGTTATTAAACATTCAAACCACTATATATAGTATTATGTTTTTACGTATTTTTTTATCACCCATATGTTTTTCTAGTAATGTTTCAAAAAAATATAAAAAAATTTTCTGGAATTCTTCTTTTTTTCTTTTTAAAACATTCGCATTTTTCTTGTTTTTATATTCATTTTATATTTACTTCTTCTTAAACAGACTTCCTATATGTAAAAACCTATACTTTGTATTTATATAATTGTGCAAAATATTTATTTGGACTTTAATATATGTTAACCTGCCCCTGCATAACAAAAATATGATACAAAATCAAGCTTACAATTTATTTATAATAGAATAATTAATAAATCTATTTAAAACACGATAAAATGATACGCCAAAAAATAATAAAATTACATAGAAAATCTCACATCGAAATATAAATTACAAAATCTAAACTAAAAGACCAGATATAGTTCATTGAGATGAAGATTATTTAATATCTAGATTTTTATATAAAGCTCTACGAATATATGAATAGGTGAATATATGGATATAAAGATATAAAGATATATAGATATAATATGTGGTTGTATTAATATATGAATATAAAGATATATGCTTAGATAAATAGGCAAACATAAGGATATATACTTAGATGAATAGGCAAACATAAGGACATATGTTTAGATAAATCGATGGATAGAAGAATAGATACCTGGATTAATAGAGCCATAGATATGATATACAGATATTGAATAAATATAAATATTAGATATATGAATATAAAACATAACGATATAAAGAAAAAAGCTGTAAGTTGTTTCCAACTTACAGCATATACTGTCAACGGAGCAGGAGGGATTTGAACCCTCGCGCCGGTTGCCCGACCTACACCCTTAGCAGGGGCGCCTCTTCAGCCTCTTGAGTACTACTCCAGATTCCATGAATGCGAGCCCTAAACCATTAATGTTTAACTCATAATATGAAATTCTGCGTTACACGCAAGAGATATATTATCAAATTTGTTATAATATGTCAAGCCCATTTTCATATAATATCACATAATATTTCTATATAACATTATATAATATGACGTCGTGTGAAAAATCTTATTTTTCAATCTAATACCTTTTAAGCTAATAGCCCACATTTTATTATAATGTACAGTATTCTTTTATAGCTGTTTCATAAAGATTGTTACCATCACTATCAATAACTACAACAACAGGGAAATCTTCTACTTCAAGTTCACGTATTGCCTCTGTTCCAAGATCATCATATGCAATTACTGTAGATTTTTTGATACATTTTGAAAGAATAGCACCTGCACCTCCAACTGCTGCAAAATATACCGCACCATTTCTTACTATTGCATCTATCACAGCCTTGCTTCTTTTTCCTTTTCCAATCATTCCTTTTAGTCCAAGATCAAGAAGGTCTGGTGCATACTTATCCATTCTGCTTGCTGTTGTTGGACCTGCTGAACCTATTGGTCTTCCTTCTCTCGCTGGAGATGGTCCCATATAATATATAATATTATTTTTCATATCTATTGGAAGTGGCTCTCCTGCTGCCAGAGCCTCTGCCATTCTTTTATGTGCTGCATCTCTGGCTGTGTATATAGTTCCTGTTATGTATACATAATCTCCTGAATGAAGACTCTTTGCATCTTCGTCACTTATAGGAGCTGCTATGTGTCTGTCCATAATAATCCTCCATTCTTGTGTGAAAAATCTTATTTTTCACACTAAACCTCTTTTCTGCACACATTTTTTGCTCATATCAAATTTGTGTCAAGTGTGCGCATACACAAATCCCACATGTGAAAAAATTTTCACATCAATCCCGCATGACTGTCATATTAAGATACGACTATTCCTAATTGTAATTATAATTTTATTTATAATTCTAACTCTATTTATAATCTAAATTATATTTATGTTTCTATGATCAACTATATCTGTCTATGTGCGTGACGGTTGACATGACAGCACATATTAACTGCTACTGGAAGACCTGCTATATGTGTTGGGTATGTTTCTATGTTGATAGCAAGTGCTGTCTGCGTTCCACCAAGTCCTCCTGGTCCTATTCCAAGCTTATTTATTTTTTCAAGCATTTCTTTTTCCAGCTCTCTTACATATGGAACAGGGGATTCTTCCTCTACATTTCTTGTAAGTGCCTTTTTCGCAAGAAGTGCACACTTTTCAAATGTTCCACCAATACCAACTCCTATAACCATAGGTGGACATGCGTTAGGACCGGCATCTTTTACCGCTGTCAGTATTGCATCCTTTACACCTTCTATGCCATCAGCTGGTTTTAACATAAATACACGGCTCATGTTCTCGCTGCCAAAGCCCTTAGGTGCAACCGTTATATCCACTTTATCTCCAGGAACTATATTATAGTGAATCACAGCTGGAGTATTGTCCTTAGTATTCTCCCTGATAATAGGGTCATTAACTACTGACTTTCTTAAAAAACCTTCAACATAACCCTGACGCACACCTTCATTTATTGCATCTGTTATATTTCCACCTGTAAAATGCACATCCTGACCAACATTTATGAATACTACAGCCATACCTGTATCCTGGCATATAGGTATCATATCATTGGCTGCTATATCAAGGTTTTCATTTAACTGGTTTAGTACCTGCTTTCCTAATGGTGATTTTTCTGACACAACTGCATTCTTAAACACCTTTTTCATGTCATCTGTAAGAAAATGATTAGCTTCTATACACATTTCCTTTATGTTTTCAGTGACTTTATCCACATTTACCTCTCTCATATCAACCTCCATACGTTAATATCTCTCGTATATACGAACTTTATTGTTCATAATCCATCTTAAAATGCTATACATAGCTATAAACTTTAACACATAAACCCCGGTTACACTTACTCTGTGCAACCGGGGTTTTAATATTAATCTTCCTGATTATCTTTATTAGCTGCATCAAGCAGTCTGTCTATTGAATCGTCTGCTACATCTGATGTATTGATATCTGATGTATTGATATCTGATGTATTTTCATTTACTTTATTCACTCCATCAATATTTTCAGAATCACTTTCTGCATCAAATTCCTCTGTTTCGTTACCATCATCACCTGATGGACTCTTTCTTACCTTGGAAACCGTTGCTACCTTTACATTATCATCAAGATTAATAAGCTTAACACCTGAAGTTATTCTTCCAAGTGTTGAAATATCCCTGCATGCCAGTCTTATAATTATGCCCTCTGTTGTTATAAGCATAACCTCTCTTGTATCATCTACAGCCTTTGCGCCTATTACATTACCTGTTTTTTCCGTAATCTTATAGCACTTAACACCTTTTCCTCCACGATGCTGTACTGCATATTCTGATATGTCAGTTTTCTTACCCATACCATTTTCTGAAACAATAAGCATAGTATCGCCCTGTGTATTAAGCTGTACTCCTACAACCTCATCAGTATCCATAAGATTCATGCCTATAACACCCATTGCGGATCTTCCTGTAGGCCTTACATCTGTTGCCTTGAATCTTATACACATACCTAACTTAGTAACCATCATTACTTCTGTAGTATCATCAGTTAACTTAACCTCTATAAGTTCATCATCATCCCTTAGTGTCATAGCCTGTATGCCATTCTTTCTTATGTTAGCGAATTCCCTACAAGGAGTCTTCTTGACTATACCATTCTTAGTAGCCATAAAAAGATAATCATTATCACTTATATCCTCTACCTTCACTGGAACTACAGCTGTTATTGTTTCACCTGGTGCAAGCTGTAAAAGATTAATGATTGCTGTTCCTCTTGATGTTCTTCCTGCTTCTGGTATCTCATATGCCTTAAGCTTATATGCTCTTCCTGTATTCGTAAAGAATGTAAGCACATGATGGGAAGTTGTCATAAAAAGATCTTTAATATAATCCTCTTCAAGTGTCTGCATACCCTTAATTCCCTTGCCACCTCTGTGCTGGCTCTTGAAATTATCAGGTGTCATTCTCTTTACATATCCCATATTAGTACGTGCTATAACACAAGCCTCATCTGGTATAAGGTCTTCCATTGAAAGATCATATTCATCATATCCTATTGAAGTTCTTCTTTCATCACCATACTTGTCTGCTATAAGAGATATCTCTGTCTTTATAACAGTAAGAAGCTTATTCTTATCAGCAAGTATAGCTCTGTATTCCTCAATCTTCTTCTGTAAATCAGCAAGTTCTGCCTCAATCTTACTTCTCTCTAAACCTGTAAGAGATCTAAGACGCATATCTACTATAGCCTGTGACTGTGCATCTGTAAGATTGAATTCTTTCATAAGACTTTCCTTGGCAGCCTGTACCGTTGAAGATCCTCTTATGATTGATATAACTCTGTCTATATTATCAAGGGCTATTATTAATCCCTCTAATATGTGTGCTCTTTCCTCTGCCTTGTTAAGATCATACTTAGTTCTTCTTGTAACAACATCTTCCTGATGCATAAGATAATACTTAAGCATTTCGTAAAGATTAAGAACCTTTGGCTGATTGTCAACAAGTGCAAGCATTATAACACCAAATGTATCCTGAAGCTGAGTATGCTTATAAAGCTGGTTAAGTATAATATTAGGATTCACATCTCTTCTTAACTCAATAGCTATACGCATACCTTCCCTGTCTGATTCATCACGCAGGTCTGTGATTCCTTCTACTCTCTTATCCCTTACAAGATCAGCAATATTTTCTATAAGCCTTGCCTTGTTAACCATGTAAGGAAGCTCTGTTACAACTATTCTGTTTTTTCCGTTAGGCATAGGTTCAATATTCGTAACAGCTCTGACTCTTATCTTAGCCCTTCCGGTTCTATAAGCCTCTTCAATAGCTGTCTTTCCTATGATCGTACCACCTGTAGGAAAATCAGGACCTTTAACTATCTCAAGTATTTCCTCAAGTGTAGTTTCCCTGTCCTCGTTTATCTTGTTATCTATAATTTTTACAACAGCACCTATGACTTCCCTTAAGTTGTGTGGTGGAATATTAGTTGCCATACCTACCGCTATACCTGATGTACCATTAACAAGCAGATTAGGATATCTTGATGGAAGAACAGTTGGTTCTTTCTCTGTCTCATCAAAGTTAGGTATAAAATCAACAGTATCTTTGTTAAGATCTGCTGTCATCTCCATGGATATTTTACTAAGTCTTGCCTCAGTATATCGCATGGCTGCTGCCCCATCACCATCAACAGAACCAAAGTTACCATGTCCGTCAACAAGTGGATATCTCGTATTAAAGTCCTGGGCAAGCTTTACAAGTGCCTCATAGATAGACGAATCTCCATGAGGATGATATTTACCCATTGTATCACCTACGATACGGGCACACTTTCTATGTGGTTTATCAGGACCATTGTTAAGTTCAACCATAGAATACAGTATTCTTCTTTGAACTGGCTTAAGACCATCTCTTACATCTGGCAATGCTCTTGAAGCGATAACACTCATGGCATAGTCTATGTAATAATCCTTCATAGTCTTTTGCATATCTACTTCCTGAACTTTATCAAAGATATGTTCATCCATTTGATTAATTCCTTTCTTTGCTGCATCACTATATACAGTCTGTATAATATTTTACATTCATTTAGATATCAAGATTTCTTACAAATCTGGCATTATTCTCAATAAATTCACGTCTTGGTTCTACCTTATCACCCATAAGTGTTGAAAATGTAACATCAAGATCTGCCTCATCATCTTCCTTCATATCTACTCTTAAAAGTACTCTCTTATGTGGATCCATAGTTGTATCCCATAACTGCTCTGCATCCATCTCACCAAGGCCCTTATAACGCTGTACCTTGTTGTTCTGGTCTCTTCCGATTTCTGTCATAATCTGATTCAGTTCATCATCACTGTACGCATACCAAACCTTCTTGTTCTTCTCAACCTTGTAAAGAGGTGGCTGTGCAAGGTATACGTGTCCCTGCTTTATAAGCTCTGGCATAAATCTGTAGAAGAATGTCAGAAGAAGTGTTGCAATATGTGCTCCATCAACATCGGCATCAGTCATGATTATTATCTTGTGATATCTTAACTTTTTAATATCAAAATCCTCATGAATACCTGTACCAAATGCTGTAATCATAGCTTGTATTTCCTTGTTTCCAAGTATTCTGTCAAGTCTTGCCTTTTCTACATTAAGAATCTTGCCACGAAGTGGAAGAATAGCCTGTGTTGCACGGCTTCTTGCAGTCTTAGCTGAACCACCGGCTGAATCTCCCTCAACTATATAGATTTCACAATTCTCAGGATTCTTGTCAGTACAGTCAGCAAGCTTACCTGGAAGCGATGTGCTCTCAAGTGCTGTCTTTCTTCTTGTAAGATCTCTTGCCTTTCTTGCAGCTTCCCTTGCTCTTTGTGCAAGTAACGATTTCTCACATATAGCCTTTGCTACCGATGGATTCTGTTCAAGAAATATCTGAAGCTGTTCTGATACTATGCTGTCAACTGCACTTCTTGCTATAGTATTACCAAGCTTCTGCTTAGTCTGTCCTTCAAACTGGGGATCCTCTATCTTAACACTTACTATCGCTGTAAGTCCCTCTCTTATATCATCACCAGAAAGACTCTGCTCGCTCTCTTTAAGAATCTTATTCTTTCTTGCGTAGTCATTAAATGTTTTAGTCATCGCATTTCTAAAACCAGCAAGATGTGTTCCACCCTCAGGAGTCTTTATATTGTTAACAAATGAATCTACAACCTCATTAAAACCATCATTATGCTGGAAAGCTACTTCAACCTGTACGTTATCCTTGACACCTTCGCAGTATATTACCTGGCTGTAAAGTGGCTCCTTGCTCTTGTTTATATACTCAACGAATTCTCTTATACCGCCCTCATAATGGAATGTTTCTTCCTTTTCCTGACTTTCTCTTAAGTCAGTAAGTATAATCTTTATCCCTTTAGTAAGGAACGCCATCTCTCTTAATCTGTGTTTTAATATGTCATACTCAAACACAGTTGTTTCCTGGAATATCTCCTTATCAGGAAGAAATGTTACCTTAGTTCCAGTTTCATCCGCAGGACAATCACCTACTGTCCTTAATGCATAACATACATCTCCTCTTTCATAACGCTGCTCATATATATGTCCATCTCTTTTAACTTCAACTTCCATCCACTCTGATAAAGCATTAACAACAGATGCACCTACACCGTGAAGTCCACCAGATACCTTGTATCCTCCACCACCGAACTTACCACCTGCATGTAACATTGTATACACTACTTCAATGGCAGGCTTTCCAGTTTCGTGATTAATATCTACAGGTACACCTCTTCCGTTATCTGTAACAGTTATTGAGTTATCCTTATTGATGAATACCTTAATAACATTACAGTATCCTGCAAGTGCCTCATCAACCGCATTATCTACTATTTCATATACAAGATGATGTAATCCTCTTCCAGATGTACTGCCTATATACATACCTGGTCTTTTTCTAACAGCTTCAAGACCCTTTAATATCTGAATCTGATCTCCACCATAATTCTGCTCTGCCATATTACCTCATTTCTGCGGTACCATCACCGCATTGTACGTGACTTACTGTTCCATTAGTTACTTTAAAAACTTTATTAATATTTATTCTGTTATTAATAAATTCATCTAAACCTGTACACGTGATAATCGTCTGTATATCACCTATACTGTTAAGCAGATAATTCTGCCTGTTACTGTCAAGCTCTGACAGCACATCATCCAAAAGAAGAATAGGATTATCTTTAGTAAGCTTCTTTACAAGTTCAATCTCTGACAGCTTAAGTGACAATGCTGTTGTTCTCTGCTGTCCCTGGGATCCATACTTTCTTACCTCTTGTCCATTGATATAAAAAACAAGATCATCCTTATGTGGTCCAATTCCTGTACTTTTATACCTTATATCCTTATCTCTTGATGCACTTACCATATCTTCAAGCCTTTCGGCCGTCGTATATGGGGCATACTCAACTACAAGCTTTTCTTTACTTCCTGTAAGATTAGAGTGAATACTGCTTATTATATCATTAAGCTCTTCAACAAACTTAATTCTTCCATCGATTATGCTTCTTCCATAATGCACAAGCTGCATATCCCATATATCAAGAGTTGATAAAAGTTCATCTGTCATGTTAAATGACAATTCCTTTAGCAGCTTATTACGCTGAACCAGCACTTTATTATAATTAACAAGATTGCTTAGATATATCTTATTAAGCTGGCTTAGCTCCATATCCATAAATCTTCTTCTCTCTGAAGGACCATTTTTTATAATATTAAGATCTTCTGGTGAGAAAAGCACTATCTGTATTATACCAAACAGGTCAACTGCCTTTTTTATTGGTATTCCATTTATTGCTATACCTTTGGCTTTGTTTCCCTTAAGATGCATGTCGATACGATAGTTTATGTCATTTTTTAACACGTTGGCTTTTATATGTGATTCTGACTCTCCGAATCTTATCATTTCTTTGTCTTTACTGCCACGATGTGACCTTGAGGTGGCACACATATATATAGACTCAAGTATATTAGTCTTTCCCTGTGCATTGTCACCATATATAATATTGACATTTTTATCGAAATTCATATCAAGAATATCATAATTCCGATAATTCTTTAAATCTAGAGAATCAATAACCACTGTTTCACCTGCCATAATTTGTTATCGTTCAGAGCAATGTATAGCATATCAGCTTGTCCCTGAATAGTTTATTTGCTGTTATCAGCGCTTAATAATAAGCTTATTGCCGTTGAATTCTACAACTTCTCCACCAACAAGCTTTTTTCCTCGTTGTTTTTCCACAACTCCATTGACTTTTACAAGTCCACTCTGGATAACTTCCTTAGCTTCTACTCCTGATTCAACGAATCCAACAGCTTTAACAGCCTGACCTAACTTGATGAAGTCATCACCTTTTCTAATAGTTAATTCTTCCATGATAATCCTCATTTCTGATATTTTATCTAAAATCTAAACATATACCTGAACTAATATACAACTTTTTATAATAAATTTAATATTGCCTTATAACTTAACAAACGGCATAATCATAAATATTATATTTAAGCTGTAAAATTAACAGGAAGTATAAGATATATATATGACTGGTTAGCATCTCTTATAAAACAAGGTGCCTTAGGGTTAACAAGATATATATCTACTGTTTCATCGTCAATAACTTTTAATGCATCCATAAGGAACTTAGGGTTAAAGCCAATCATAAGATCCTTACCCTCTTTTTTAATATCTATATTTTCGTTAGACTTTCCCTTTGATGAATTAACATTAACTTCAAGTGAACCATCTGTAATATTAATAATAATTGGTTTCTTTTCGCTCTCAGTAATAAGAAGATTAGCTCTATCTATAGAATCTATAAATTCTTTTTTATTAATAACAACTTTTGTTTCATAATCACTTGACAACATCTGGCTTATTTTGAAGTATTCACCTTCAATAAGTCTTGAAACTACAATAGTATTATCGAACTCAAATAAAATATGATTATTAGTAAAGTATACATTAACCATATTTTCTGCATCAGTAGATAATATCTTACTTATCTCCTGTAATGTTTTTCCAGGTACTACTACCTTAACATCATCAGCTCTTCCTTCAAGTGCAATGTTTCTTATAGCAATTCTATGTCCATCAAGACCTACAACCTTAAGAGTATTTTCTGATACCTCAAAAAGTTCACCTGTCATCATTTTATTGTTATCGTTAGGTGCTGTAGAGAAAATAGTCTGGTTGATTATTTCCTTAAGTTTAAATTGGGAAATAGTGATCATTTTATCTTTGTCTATTATAGGTAAGTAAGAAAAATCATCTCCAGATTTACCAGCAATGTTAATTTTACTGTTTTCACATGTAATTAAAGATGTATAGTTGGAATCTGTAGTAATAGTTACTTCACTGTCTGGCAGCTTTCTTACTATTTCGGAAAAAAGCTTTGCTTCAATAGCAACCTTACCTTTTTCAAGTATCTCACCATCAACGATAGTTTCAATACCGAGTTCCATATCATTACCTGTAAACTTAATAACATTAGTAGTAGCATCTATTAAGATACATTCAAGAATATTCATAGTGGTACGTACTGGTACCGCTTTCATAACAATACCAACGGCTTTATTAAGTTCACTTTTTGAGAATACAAGTTTCATAATTGTTCAAAACTCCTTTCGGTGTGAGGAAACCTTCCCCAGACACATATATATATAAATATAATTCAGTAGTAGTTATAGTAGGGGCTGTTAATATGTTAAAAACCCCTGCCAATCTAGTAAATATCAGCGTTTGGCAAAAGGATAAGCCAGTTAAAACGGACTGAGTATACTGTTAAAAAAACAAAAATTATGTTGATAAAAAAAATCCAAAAAAAATTGAAAAAAAAGTTATAAATGAACATCAACATAAAAAGCACATATTATAAACAGGTTATAACAAATACCATGTGGAAAAATCCACAATCTGTTGATAACTTTGTGGATAACTGTTTATAACACAGTTAATAATTGTTAATAACATCATGAAGGATTGATCTTTTTGATGATAATATCAATAGTATTGCGTACTGATTCGTTCTGGACAACTTCTTTGGCAATCTTTTCAGCTCCGTGGATAACTGTTGTATGATCTCTGTTACCTAAAGCTTTACCTACGGCCTGAAGAGGGGCTGTTGTCATCTGACGGCATAGATACATGGCAATTTGTCTTGGATGTACTATGTTTGCATTACGCTTAGATGATATTATGTCATCGTATTCAACATTAAAGTGATCTGCCACCGTCTGTATAATAAGCTCAGGTGTGATTTCTTTTTTAGAATCAGGAGATATAAGATCTTTTAATGTCTGTTCAGCGAATTCTACAGTAATAGGTGTATGCGATAACTTTGAAAATGCAGATAACTTTGTAAGTGCACCCTCAAGCTCCCTTATACTTGACTTTATATGGGTTGCTACGTAATCCTGTACATCATATGGAATATCAAGTGATGATAATTCGGCTTTTCTTTTTATAATAGCCATCTTAGTTTCGTATGTAGGAATCTGGATATCAACAGGAAGTCCCATCTCGAATCTTGTTCTTAGACGTTCCGAAAGAGTTTCCATTTCCTTAGGTGGCTTATCAGAAGATATAACAATCTGCTTTCTATCCTGATATAAAGAGTTAAAGGTATGGAAGAACTCTTCCTGTGTAGATTCCTTACCTATAATAAACTGTATATCATCAATAAGAAGCACATCAATGTTACGGTAACGGTTTCTGAAAGCAGCATTGCCTTTTTCAGCATTTTCTTTATTACGGATGGCATCTATAAGCTCATTGGTGAAAGTTTCACTTGTTACATACAATACCTTTTTATTAGGATTGTTTTCGATAATAAAATGTGCAATAGCCTGCATAAGATGAGTCTTGCCAAGTCCAACACCACCATATATAAAAAGTGGGTTATATACTTCGCCAGGCGATTCGGCAACAGCTACAGAGGCTGCATGTGCAAGGCTGTTATTGTTACCAACGACAAATGTGTCGAATGTATAATTAGGATTAAGATTAAGGGAAAGATTGTTAGAATTATTATTATCTTTCTTTGGCTCATCTTTTTTTATCTTTTCTTTTTTAATCTTTTCCTCATGTTCAAGGTCTTCATCGGATATAAGACGGATCGTGTATTTATCATCCATAACCTCACAGACAGTTATTTCAAGAAATTCACGATATTTCTTTTCTATGAGGGATACACCCATACGGCCCTTAGATACTAATAAGGTAATTACGTTATCATCTACTGAATATATCTTAAGGGGTTTAATAAATGTATTAAAGGAAATATCCTGTATGTCGTATTCCTCTTTAAATATTTGAAGGATTCTATCCCAGCTGTTAATTAATTCTTCCATAATAATTGCCTTTCTGGCTGTATTAGAATGATAAAAAAACATTCCTTTATAATCATAAAGCATTTGTGGATTTTTTTCAATAAAATTGTGGATAACTTAAAAAATCTTTAAAAAATTCCGTGTTATACAAAATTGTGTTGATAATATATAAACAAAAAAAACATAGGAAAATAGCAAAAAAACACACATGTAATCACAAAAAATAGAAAAGTTATGCACAAGTTATGCACATGTTGTGCATAACTCTGTATAAGGTGTGGATAGGTGTGAATATAGTTGTTTAATTGGATATTAGTTGGTGACGAACGGACGACAGCATATATGAGAAAAGCAGGTGTGCATACATCAACGATGCCAGAAGCTTCAATTGGATATTTCTAAGACTTTTCATATACGTAATGGTAGTTTCCGCTACCGTTCGATACGGGACATCCATGTCCCATATCTCACTTCCACAGACATCCGTGTCTGTGGATAGCTGGGTAGAGAAAGAAAAGTCTAAGAACTATCACAATTAAACTTCAAGTACATCTTATGATGTTTGCACACCTGCTTTTCTCATATATGCTGTCTGACTTTGGCTTAATTTACGAAAAATGAATGTGTGGCTAAATCAAAGGGGAGAAGCATGAGGGGCGGAATTGTGCGATTTACGCACAATTCCGCCCTGTTTCGTCATCTTGATTTAATTGAATATTCAGTATTACATTATGCCGTAACACAGACAAATATAAGCTACAGGCAGTCCTGCATACTATGTGAAATGCACTTGAAGTTCAATCGTGCTGACTCTTAGACTTTTCTTTCGCTCCCAGCTAGCTTCGTACATGGATGTACGAAGAAATGAGGCCGCGCCACGGACGGCGCGTCCGAATGGTAGCGTCACCTATAACTACCTATATGAAAAGTCTTAGAGACAGCCGATTGAAGCTTCTGGCATTGAACATAGTGTGCAGGACTGCCTGTAGCTTATATTTGTCGTCCGTTCGTCAACTAATATTCAATTAAACAACAATATGCAGTAATATAAATTTTCACTTGACTTTAATGCCTGAAGTGACTATAATTAGAACGATGTTTTAAAAAAAAGTGCTTTAGCACATTGAAACTTAAAGAATATTCTTACCATATATAATAATGGTAGTGAAGGAGGTGCATAGATTATGAAGATGACATTTCAGCCTAAGACAAGACAGAGATCTAAGGTTCATGGTTTTAGATCAAGAATGAGTACTCCAGGTGGAAGAAAAGTTTTAGCAGCAAGAAGAGCAAAAGGAAGAAAGAGACTTTCAGCTTAATTGGTTTTACAGCAGATGGGTACATCAGTATTCATCTGTTTTTTTTATAGTATCATTTAGTATTATTGAAGATTATTTAACATGGCAGTTTGTATCATATTATGTGCTGCCATAAATAAAAAATATATGGTGGATTATTATTATGAAGTACAAGGATTTTGAAACATTAAAAAGTAATGAAGATTTTAAAAGGGTATATACGAAAAGGAAATCTTATGCAAATAGAGAACTTATAATGTATATAGCTAAGAACGGAACGGATACAAAAAGACTCGGTGTATCTGTGAGCAAGAAGGTCGGGAATAGTATTGTCCGGCACAGACTGGCAAGACTTGTAAGGGAGGCATTCCGTCTTAATACAAGTCATATACCCGATGGCATAGACGTTGTTGTTGTTGTCAAGGCTGGTCTTAGAGATAAGGGTTATGAAGAAACCAGTAATTCAATGATTCATTTATTAAAGCTCCATAAGATATATATTGCGTAATTATCACGTAAGTATCAAAAGATTATTTTGCTGCTTACAGATTGGTAAGGATTGCTTCAATGCAATTGATTGTTATTGCTATTGTTATTGTTATTGTTATTTTATGTAAATTGAAAGTGCATATTAGAAATGATTTATGCTGAATTCTTGATGAAAATGCATATTAATATGTATGTTAATGAGGAAAAATATGAAAAAATATAGCAACACAGGTAAAAAAATAGTTATAAAGCTGATACGTTTTTATAAGGTAGCGTTATCTCCTTATAAAGGAAGAAGCTATTGTAATTATGTTCCAAGCTGCTCACAATATGCAATAGAAGCAATAGATATGTATGGAGTTGTATTAGGTGGATGGTTGGCATTTAAAAGAATACTAAGATGTAATCCATTCCATAGAGGAGGCTTTGACCCAGTTCCTATTGGAAAGTATAAAAGAAAAAGATTACATTAATAACCAGGAGGTTTGATTTGTTTAATGCAATTATCATGCCAATAGCACAGGTGTTAGGTTATATTTTTGATCTTTTGTTTGAAGCATTAAGCTTCTTACACATCGGAAATGTTGCTATTGCAATTATTCTATTTACAATTATAGTTAAGCTGTGCATGCTTCCTTTAAGCATAAAGCAGCAGAAGTTAGCCAAGCTTAATTCGGTAATGAGTCCGGAAATAAAGGCTATTAATGAAAAGTATAAGGACAAGAAAAATGACCAGAATGCAATGATGAAGATGCAGGAGGAAACTAAGGCTGTATATGAAAAGTACGGTGTTTCACAGATGGGTGGATGCGTACAGATGCTTATACAGATGCCTATTCTGCTTGCACTTTACCAGGTGTTCAGATTCATACCACTTTATATCACACAGTTAAAGAATCTTTTTACAGCATTTCTTACAGATAATGGTGGTATAATGTCTGCGAGTGGTTATACAGATACCATGAAGCAGTTTGGTGAGAATATAGACTGGACAAATGTTAACACAGCAATCACAGAAATTAACAAGTTTAGTACAGAAAACTGGGAGGCGTTAAGAAATGCATTTCCAGCCTTCAGCGATATTATTGCTAACAGCCATGCAAGCCTTGAACAGATGAATACATTTTTAGGTATTAATATGTCACAGGAACCAGGTTTTGGGCTTACACTTGCATTCCTTATACCTGTACTTTCAGGTTTATCACAGTTTATAAGTGTAAAGGTTGCACAGGGAAATACACCGGTAGATGATGATAACCCAATGGCTGCATCTATGAGAATGACTACTTATATATTCCCATTAATGTCAGCATTTATAGCAATATCTGTTCCTGCAGGTCTTGGCCTTTACTGGATATCAACTTCTGTGATTCAGACTATTATCACAGTATTTATAAACAGATACTATGACAAGTTAGGTGCTGAAACGATAGTTAAGAAGAATGTTGAAAAGCGCAACAAGAAGCGTGCAAAGAAGGGACTTCCACCAGAAACAATAGCTAAGAATGCTACAGTATCAACTAAGAATGTTAGCAGGGAAAAAGCTGTTAAGTCATTAGAACAGATAAAAGCAGAGAATGAAAAAAAGGTAAAAGAAATAAAAGAATCTGCACAGTATTATAAGACGGCCAAGCCAGGAAGTCTTGCTGAAAAGGCAGGTATGGTCGCTAAATATAACGAGAAGAGCAGTAAGAATGGTGCCAGAAAGAACTAACAGGATTTTAATGTAAGTGAGGGTAAAAACATGGAATATATTGAAGTTACAGGAAAGTCAGTAGATGAAGCTATAACAAATGCTTGTCTTAAGCTTGAAACATCCAGCGACAAGATAGAATATGAAGTAATCGATAAAGGAAGCAATGGCTTATTCGGAATATTTAATTCAAAGCCAGCAAAGATTAAGGCAAGAGTTAAGTCTGGTGTTGATTCTGTAGATGAAGAATTTAAAGAATTTGAAAAGAATGAAAAGAAAGTTATTAACGAGACGATAGAGGTTAAGAAAGAGGCTTCTAAGAAGGAAGCTGTTAAAGCAGAAAAGGCTGTTGAAGTTAAAGATAATACAGCAGAACATAAAGCTTTAGCAACAGAGAATACTATGGAAGCTGACAAAGAAGAAACAGCTGTTAAGGCAGAACCTAAGGCTGTATTATCTAACGAAGAGATAGAGTCAAGAATTAATAACTTCCTCAATGATATGTTTGAAGCTATGGAGATTTCTGTAGAAGTTAAGATTACATTTGACACAGATGATGAGTGTGTTAATGTAGAGCTCCTTGGTGATAATATGGGACTTCTTATAGGTAAGAGAGGACAGACTCTTGATTCAATACAGTATCTTACAAGCCTTGTAGTAAATAAGGGTAAGGAAAAGTATGTAAGAATCAAGGTTGATACTGAGAATTACAGACAGAGAAGAAAAGATACTCTTGAATCACTTGCAAAAAATATTGCTTATAAGGTTAAGAGAAGCAGACGTTCAGTTGCACTTGAACCTATGAATCCTTACGAGAGAAGAATTATCCATTCTGCATTACAGAATGACAAGTTCGTTTCAACAAAGAGTGAGGGTGAAGAGCCTTTCAGACATGTTGTTGTTTATCTTGACAGAGAAAAGAGTGGCAATAACAGATATTCAAGAAAGAATTATAATGATAATAAGTAAGATGAACATTATATGAGTATAAGATTTTAAAATCGAAAAAGTGTTATGATATTTTGCTTGTTAAGGGCTGCTGTGGTATTATTACAACAGCAGCCCTTTCTGGTAATATATTGCTTAATCAGCAACTGCAAAATGGGCAGAATGACAGTGATAATTATGTTTATGATAAAGGCGTTAATTATATAGAACAGGAGTGTATATATGGAGCATACAATAGCAGCGATATCAACAAGCACTATGTCAAGTGGTGGAATAAGTATAGTAAGGCTGAGTGGAGTGGATGCTGTTGAGATAGCAGATAAAATCTTTGAAGCTAAGAATAAGAAGAAATTAAAGGATGCCAGAAGCCACACAATACATTATGGTGTTATAAAAGATGGTGATGAGGTAATAGATGAAGTTTTAGTATCTGTTATGAGGGCTCCTGACACGTATACAAGAGAAGATGTTATAGAAATAAACTGTCATGGTGGTATTCTTGTGACAAAAAGAGTGTTAGATACAGTACTTAAGAATGGCGCCAAGCCGGCAGAGCCAGGAGAATTCACAAAGAGGGCATTTCTTAATGGAAGAATAGATCTTTCTCAGGCAGAAGCGGTTATAGATATTATAAATGCAAGAAATGATTATGCACTTAAGTCATCAGTAAATCAGCTTGGTGGAAAACTATCTGAAAAAATAAAAAAAATAAGAGAAATCATACTGGATAATGTAGCATTTATAGAGTCGGCACTTGATGATCCAGAGCATTATGATATTAACGATAATGTTGATAAAATGTGCACAGATGTGGATAACTGTGTGGAAAGTGTTGATAAGTTGTTGAAAACAGCTGATAACGGACGTATTATGAGAGATGGAATAAGGACAGTAATACTTGGTAAAACCAATGCTGGAAAGTCAAGTCTTCTCAATGCACTTGCCAGGGAGGAAAGGGCGATAGTTACTGACATTGAGGGCACTACAAGGGATGTTCTTGAGGAGCAGATAAACCTGTCAGGAGTTACGCTTAATCTTATAGATACAGCAGGTATAAGAAAGACAGATGACTATGTGGAAAACATAGGTGTTAATAAAGCAAAACAGTATGCAAAAGATGCAGATCTTATAATATATGTCATAGATTCATCAAGACCACTTGATAATAATGACTACGAAATTATGGATCTTATTATGAATAAAAAAGTGCTTGTACTTCTTAATAAGTCTGACATGGAACAGGTTGTTACTAAAGAAGATGTACTAAAGCATTTGTCATGTAACGTAATATCTGTATCAGCAAAGGAAGAAACAGGTATAGATAAGCTTGAAAGTGAGATAAAGGATATGTTTTTTAATGGTAACATATCAACAAATGAAGAAATATATATAACTAACTTAAGACATAAGAATCTTTTAAGAGAGGCGCTTGAAAGTCTTAAGCTTGTTAAAGAAGGAATAGACAGTAATATGAGTGAAGATTTTCTTACGATTGATCTTATGAATGCGTATGAAAAGCTTGGACTTATCATAGGTGAGGAAGTAGAAGATGACCTTGCCGACAGGATATTTGAGAAGTTCTGTATGGGAAAATAGCTTATTACATTTAAATGAAAAGACAGGAAGGAAGTAATCATGCCTAATATTAAGGAAACATATGATGTAGTAGTAGTTGGTGCCGGACATGCAGGCTGCGAGGCAGCACTTGCAAGTGCAAGACTTGGACTAGAAACTATTATATTTACAGTGAGTGTAGAGAGTATAGCAATGATGCCTTGCAATCCTAATATAGGAGGAAGTTCTAAAGGACATCTTGTAAGAGAGATAGATGCTCTTGGTGGCGAGATGGGTAAGAATATAGATGCTACATTTATACAGTCTAAGATGCTTAATGCATCTAAAGGCCCTGCAGTACATTCTTTAAGAGCGCAGGCAGACAAGTCAGATTATTCAAGAAGAATGAGACAGGTTCTTGAAAATACAGAGCATCTTCATATAAGACAGGCAGAGGTATCAGAGATAATAGTAAATGATGGTGTAATCGGAGGCGTAAAGACGGTATCTGGCGCTGTATATGAGGCAAAATCAGTAATTTTATGCACAGGTGTATATCTTAAGGCAAGATGTATATATGGAGATGTAAGCTACCATACAGGTCCTAACGGACTCCAGGCAGCCAATCATCTTACAGAATCACTTATAAATAACGGAATAGAAGTAAGAAGATTCAAGACGGGTACTCCTGCCAGAGTGGATAAACGTTCCATAGATTTTAGTAAAATGACAGAGCAGTTTGGTGATAAGACGGTTGTTCCTTTCTCGTTTGAAACAGATCCGGCTACAGTACAGAAGGATCAGGTGAGTTGCTGGCTTACATATACCAACGAAGAGACACATAAGATTATAAAAGATAATATAGACCGTTCACCATTGTATTCAGGTGATATACAGGGAACAGGACCAAGATATTGCCCTTCAATAGAGGATAAGGTGGTAAGATTCGCTGATAAAGACAGACACCAGGTATTCATAGAGCCAGAGGGACTGTATACAAACGAGATGTATCTTGGTGGTATGAGCAGTTCTATGCCTGAGGATGTACAGTATGCAATGTATAAGACAGTTCCAGGTCTTGAACATGTAAGGATAGTAAGAAATGCATACGCTATCGAATATGACTGTATCAATGCAATACAGCTTAAATCATCACTAGAATTCAAGAAGATAAAGGGACTTTTTGCTGGTGGACAGTTTAATGGAAGCTCAGGATATGAAGAGGCGGCTGCACAGGGTATAATAGCAGGTATTAATGCTGCACAGTATGTTAAGGGAAAAGAACCTCTCATATTAGACCGTTCAGAAAGCTATATAGGTGTTCTTATAGATGATCTTGTTACAAAGGAATCATTTGAACCATATAGAATGATGACTTCAAGAGCTGAATACAGGCTTTTATTAAGACAGGATAATGCAGATATAAGACTTACAAAGTATGGTCATGACATAGGTCTTATATCTGATGAAAGATATGAAAGACTTCAGAATAAAATAAAGCTTATAGATGAAGAAATAGAGCGTGTTAAAGGTGTTAATATAGGAACTAACGAACAGGTTCAGAAGCTTCTTTTAGAAAATGGAAGTACAGAGCTTTTAACAGGAGTGACATTAGCAGAGCTTATAAAAAGACCAGAGCTTTCATATGAGCTGCTTGCACCTATTGATAAGCACAGACCAGAGCTTCCTTGGGATGTCCGACAGCAGGTAAATATTAACCTTAAGTATGAGGGGTATATAAGCCGTCAGTTAAGACAGGTGGAGCATTTTAAGAAGCTTGAAAAGAAGATTATTCCTGAAGGACTGGATTATTATGAGATAAATGGGCTAAGAAAAGAGGCTATGCAGAAGCTTGATAAGTTCAATCCACGTTCAATAGGACAGGCATCAAGAATATCTGGTGTATCGCCAGCTGATATTTCGGTGCTTCTTGTATATCTTGAAAGCTATAAAAGAAATAAGCAGGTTATAGATGAATAAAAAATCAGGCTTGCAATTGAAAATTCGTGTAAATGTAAATAGAAGAAGCAAGCTTGCAAATGTAAATAGAAGAAGTAGGCTTGCAAATGTAAAAATAAAAGTGTACGTGTAACTGATTAATAAAAAGTAAGCATGTGATTGAGGAATAGGAGAGAATATGCCAAGTACAGTGTTTAAAAGGAATCTTGACAGTATAGGGGTTAGTCTTAATGATATACAGCTTGAACAGCTTGATAAGTATTATGAGCTGCTTGTAGAATGGAATAGTTTTATGAATCTTACAGGTATAACTGATTATGAAGAAGTTATGTTAAAGCATTATCTTGACAGCCTTGTGCTTAAGCTTCCAATAACTGGGGATAACTCAAGGCTGCGGCTTATAGATGTGGGTACAGGTGCCGGATTTCCAGGACTTCCACTAAAGATTGCATATCCTGATACTGATGTTGTTTTGTTTGACTCATTAAATAAAAGGATAAAGTTTCTTGATGAGGTTATAAGTCAGTTGTCTTTAAAAGGTGTTACTACCATACACGGAAGGGCAGAGGATGGTGGGAGAAATCCTAAGCTGCGTGAACAGTTTGATGTTAGTGTATCAAGGGCAGTGGCTGACCTTGCGGTTTTATCAGAGTATAATCTGCCTTTTGTGAAGATAGGTGGATATTTTGTTGCATATAAGTCAGGAGATGTTGATGCTGAGGTTGAAAAGTCGAAGAAGGCAGTAAGTATTCTTGGTGGAGTTATAGAAAAGGTTGACAAATTCACACTTCCAGAAACGGATATTGAAAGATCTCTTGTATATATTAAAAAGATTAAGAGTACTGGGAAAAAATATCCAAGAAAGGCAGGTCTGCCATCAAAGGAGCCATTGGGGTGATTGATGATATCATGTCGTGGATTGGCTGGATGGTTAAATTGTTGTTTAGCAAACATTCGGTTGACGAACTGACGACATAATATAAGTGAAAATCGGTGCTGCACATACATCATCGATGCCAGAAGTTTCAATTGGATATTTCTAAGACTTTTCTTATAGGTTGTGACTACTGCCGCTACCGTTCGATACGGGACATCCATGTCCCATATCTCACTTCCACAGACATCCGTGTCTGTGGATAGCTGGGTGGTTAAGGAAAAGTCTAAGAACTATCACAATTGAACTTCAAGTGCATCTCACGACGTATGCGCAGCACCGATTTTCACTTATATTTGTCGTCCGTTCGTCATCAACTAATATTCAATTAAACAACAATATCTCACACTGTTTTATAAACTCATCAGGCTGTTCTACCTGTGGAAGTAAACCTGAACCAGATATATTAACAGTTTCAATCGCACTATTAAGAGATGTGTATTCATTGAGTGTTTCTGTATTAAAATTATCACCATGTATAATATATATACAGTTGTTTAGTTCTTTAACGGCTTTTGATATAGAAACTGTTGTATAGTTACACTCTGTGCTTGAAAAAAGATATTTGCTAGATGCACCAGATAAGTGGGCATTTTCGTGGCAGGCATTCAGGTAATCAATAGGTACAAGATTATCACTGAATACTTTATTTCCAAGTATTTTGTTTAATCGGCCTTTTCCTACACATATATTATAAATTGTTGTTCCAATTACAGGAATAGAGAGAAGCTTTCTTCTTATATTAGCCCTTTTCCCTGGTGTGATTCCTGCTCTTGAGACAGCCTCTGGGCTTACCAGCAGGATTTTATTATATAAGGCATTGTTAGTAAAGGCAGCGCCTATTGCTATTGGAGCAGAACTTCCAGTTGCCATTATATCTGTTGGTTTTCCTATAACATTTGTTATAAAATCATTTAATAGCTGTGTATACATATATGTTGTGTAAGTGATGTGTGGTTTATCAGAGTGACCGCATCCAAGCATATCTAATACATAAACATAGTGTGTATCTGATAAATGCTGTATAACGTTATTCCACTCATATCCAGAGCTATATGCATTCAGATCGTGTATAAGCAATAAAGGAGAAGCATTTTTATCACCATAAGCTGAGTAAGCAATATTTCCAAATTTCCAGCCGTAACTATTTTCTGATTTATTTTCAAATGTATAATTATTAATCGTTGCGTATTTAAATATAAACTTGTTTATGATATGTGTAGTTGCAATAACAGCTGTTCCCATACCGGCTGCCAGGCCTACTTTCTGCCATTTATTCATAATATTCCTCATTTCTGCGCATATATTTTATACAGATTAGATGTGTCATGTGCGCATAGACACTAAATAAAACATAGTTAAATGTCAAAATTTACTCTTTCTTAACTCGTACACTCACGAACCCGCGCTACGCGCTATCTCGCCCTGCTACGCATGGCTGTTCGTTCGTTAATGGCGCAAGAAAAGTAAATGTCTGCTTCGCAGCCGCTTCCTTTTCTTTTGCGCTCATTATATCACGATTCGTAGCTTTGCTACTCGCCGCTGCTATCGCAGCTATCGTGATCGTCATTCGCCGTTCGCCAGAAAGCTGCTTGCAGATTTCTGGCTCTCTTGCGCTCATTATATCATAATATTATAATCTATAAGATAAAAAGTGGCAATCTTTATAAAAGCTATTATTAAGAGTATCTTTATAAAATGTAATATTAAGAGAGCTATTAAGTTAGTTGTAAAATTTACTTATGACACTCACATCATTATATAAGTTTAGTATATAAAAATAATTGCATTATTAGCTACAACTGAATTTTATAGAATAGCTTTTATCAGACAAAATATGCGAGGTTAATATATGTGTAGTCAAAACATGATAAAAAATGCTTTATTTTTATTAACAAATGGGTTAAAATTTTATTAAAATATGAATACGTTGTATATGGGATAAAAAGGAAGTAAATATTATGAAAGATATTCAGTCTGATAAAGCTGTTAATTATATAATTAATCAGATAAAAAAACTTGAAAAAAATGTTGATGAATACAAATATGAAATCAATTCAATAGAGTTGAAACTTAAATCCATATGCAATAAGATGAATGAAGTATTAAATTCAGGCGATAAAACACAGGATTTATTTACATCAACTAATTGTGATAAATACATAGAAAAAGAATATAAAAACCTTTGTAATAAAAAAGAGTCGCTTGAAAATTTAAAAAAGAAAAAAATATCTGATCTTGATGAAGTTATTAACAAAATAAATGAAATGAGAGAAGTTATTAACAATTCGTTGGATGAAGATAGTGAAAATGTGTATAATAATAAATCAGAAAGTGAATTAAATGAATCTGATGCAGAGATATTGTGGATATTAGAAGAAGACAGACAGCGTATATCAAGAGATATTCATGATACAGTAGTTCAGAATCTTACTGCACTTATACATAAGGAAGAATTTATCAATCAGATAGTAGATAAAGATGTAAATCGTGCTAAAATAGAAATAAATAATGCAAAGTTATTAATAAAGGATAGCGTTAAAGATCTTAGGAATATTATATATCAGTTAAGACCAATGGAACTTGATGATCTAGGCTTTAATGAAGCACTTCTTAATCTTATAGATAAATTAGACGATAGCTATAAGAATATAATGATCCATACAACTATTGATTGTAGTGATGATATATCACAGATCGCAAGCATATCGAGTCTTAGAATTATAAATGAACTATCTAGTAATTCATATAAGTATGCTGATTGTTCTAATATATACATAGATATATCCACGGATGAGCAATATATATATATAGATTATCGTGATGATGGCTGTGGTTTTGATTATAATTCAATAGGCAAGGTTAAAAATAATAATAGTGGATACGGAATAAGAATGTTAAATGAAAGAATAGTACTTCTCAAAGGAAGCATTGAATATGACAGAGACAGAGCAGAGTTTAAAATTAAAATCCCAATATATTGATATTGACTTGAAATTAAGAACGTTGTATCTGAGTATAACTTGTTATTTTGTACATTTTTAAAATAGATTATGATGATAGGAGTTAAAACTGTGGACAACATTATACTGATCATATAAGCGTAATGTTGGAATGTGCGGAAAACTTTTATTAATCATTAGAAGGGACGGTTATAATATGCCTGTTAATATATTGTTAGCAGATGATCATAGAATGGTCAGAGAAGGACTGAAACAATTGTTGGAAATGGATGATAATATAAATGTTGTTAGTGAGGCTGATGATGGATATGAATGCCTTAATTATGCCAATAAAACACAGCCTGATATTATTCTTCTTGATATAAATATGCCTAATCTTGATGGACTTCAAGTACTTGATATTATAAAAAGCCAGAAGATGAAGTGTAAGGTAATAATACTTACAATTCATAATGAAATAGATTATTTAATAAAAGCTCTGGATAAGGGCTGCGATGGATATATATTAAAGGATTCAGATTTTGATACTTTAAAAAAAGCTATAATGACAGTATATAAGGGTGAAACATATATAGAACCAAGCCTCGTTCCTTTACTAAATGTTAGACTTGCAGAAAGAGATGTTATGAAAGACAGAACCAATGAGCTTACAAGAAGGGAAATAGAAGTGTTAAGGATGATAGCTGCAGGTTCGTCAAACAAAGAAATAGCTTCGGTTTTAAATATAAGTGAACGTACAGTTAAGAATCATATCTCTAACATATTTAAGAAAATTGATGTTTCAGATAGAACACAGGCTGCGGTGTTTGCTATAAAAAATGATATAATTAAGTTGAAATAAATTGAAAGCGTTTAATAAATAATAAATAGAATTAAATTGAAAATGTTTGCTGAATAATGATTTGATTTAATAAAAAATGTTTTTAGACTGATATGATAAATTTTATATTTATTATATCAGTCTTTTTGTTTCACGTGAAACATATTATAGGAATTAAAAAATGCTTTAGTAAAAATATTTAGGAATATTATTTGGTGTCAAAATATACATTTATACTTAGTTTAATAATCTTTGAAAATACACTAATATTTATGTGACAAGTTGATTGTTTATAAATTATACGAATTTAATATGTATCACTATATTTTGAATACATGTATTCTGTAAAATTTTGAAATTTATATATATTTATAAATTATATAAAATATTATAATTAATTATGTTTCACGTGAAACATAATTAATATCATAGCTAAGAATTGTTACTAACTGATGCGATTGGATTTATATATTGTCATTGTTGCATAATTTACGCAATTCTCTAATATCTTAAACTTTCATAAATTGCATGCTTTACGACTTTTTGTTTTCAAAGTAAAGCCAGAATGAAAGTGAAATGAAATAGTTCAATTATAAATGTTTTATTATTTTATTTCACTTTGATTTAATAATGCTTTACTGTATATCACATACCTTAAACTAATGGCAATATAAGCTATCACACCATGAAACTATAAAATTATGATTTATTTCACTTTAGTTATTAGATAATTTACTATTATATGATATGTTATGCTTCATCCGTTCTTTACTCATGTATCTGCACATTCGAGCTATTATGTCATGCGTTGCATGACAATTCATTCGTTAATGGCACAAGAAAAATAAATGTCTGCTTTGCAGCCGTTTTCTTTTCTTTTGTGTTCAATATAATTTAAGTGTAATAATTATATTGATGATAGTAAAAATATCAATTATAAAAATAGTGATTATAATATGATGTGAGTGTCAAAAGTGAATTTTGCCACTTACTGATGTAACCAGATTGCTTTATTGCTATGCGATTCATGCAATTCTCGAACGCCTCAAACTTACATAAAATGGCGTATTTACACCGTTTTATTCTGTTTTCAGTGTTCGACGTGTAAATAAGTGTAAATCGCTTATTTGTGCGAACACAAACGAAATCTATACTTTTGACACTTACATTATAATATTCAATAAAATAGTCTGCAATGGCTGCATATTGCGGACTGAAATTAATAAAATATATGAAAAACGCTCAATAAATATTGAAAAAAAAATAGTTTAGTATTAGACTATTATAGTGGATAAATAGATAGATTACATTTAAATGATTTAAACATATATTAATGAAATAACCTTAATACAGTTATTATACATAATGCAAAAAATGGTTCAACAAATATTATTGATAAATATTAACTGATGTATCTTTACACATTTTTTGTTTTTATAGAGTCTGATTTTTAATAAAAAGTCACATTTATGATTTTAATTCTACTTATAGTATTGAGTTAGGTGCAAGTTCAAAAAAAGCTTTATTATATAAGCAGAAATAATTTTTGAAAAATTGGTATTTGTATTATAAAATATAATGTAATGTTTCACGTGAAACATATAGATAGTTATGGTTTATCTAATAAGTTATATACAATTTTGAGATATGTTTTTCTGATTTGAATGTTATAATATTTAATTATACGAACTTGGATTGATGCATTGCTACGCAATTTATTCAATCCTCTAACATCTGAAAATTTTACAAATAATATATTATAATACCAGAGTTAAAAGGTCCAAACCCACATGAGCTCGCTTATAGGTAGGTTTAGACCTTGGGAGCCACCTACGATATGAATATGAAAGTTGGATGATAATCCCACGATATGTGAATATTGGGGGGATTGTGGGAGTGCGTAGCACGGAACAATTCGTAGGTATCAAAGTTGGGGGTTTTTGACCCCGACATCATATTATTATATCATGGTTAAAAGGCATAAACCTACATGAGTTTATTTATAAGTAGATATGAAACCTTAAGACCCGCCCCAATATGAATATAGAAGAGGGATGATAATCTCACATTATGCGAATATTGTGTATGGTGCAATTTGCCAGTGGTACATATTTAGCATATACCGAAGCATAGCGCAGACGTGTGAGTACGTAATATGAAATAATCCTAAGGTATTAAAGTCGTGGGCTTTCAATCACGACATCTTTAATATTTTTATAATACAATGTTTCACGTGAAACGTTGTTAAGCGTATATATCACATTGTGGTTATTAAAATTCTCTATATTAAGTCTGTATTAAATATAGAGAAAAAACTTTTAACTATTTAATGGAAAGAGGTTGAAAATGGGGAGAATTATAGCAATAGCTAATCAAAAAGGTGGAGTAGGTAAAACAACAACAGCTATAAATTTGTCGGCGTGTCTAGCCGAAGCTGGTCAAAAAGTACTTTTAATTGATATTGATCCACAGGGAAATGCTACAAGTGGGGTTGGTATTGATAAGAATAATGTTGATAAAACAGTATATGATGTTATTTTAAGAGAATGCAGCATAGAAGATGCAATAATACATAATGTATATGATAATTTAGATGAACTGCCATCAAATGTGAATTTAGCTGGTGCAGAGATAGATTTAATAGACGTAGACAGAAGAGAGTACGTGTTGAAAGACGAAATCTCGAAGGTAAGAAAAAAATACGACTATATAATTATGGATTGCCCTCCTTCTTTAAGTATGCTTACTGTTAATGCAATGACAGCAGCCGATACTGTACTTGTTCCAATCCAATGCGAATATTATGCATTGGAAGGATTATCACAGCTTATGTACACAATTAATCTTGCAAAAAAGAAACTGAACAAGAAACTAGAGATGGAAGGTGTTGTTTTTACAATGTTTGATGCAAGAACAAATCTTTCACTTCAGGTTGTTGAAAATGTTAAGGATAATCTCAAACAAAATGTATATAAGACTATAATTCCTAGAAATATAAGATTAGCAGAAGCTCCAAGTTATGGAAAGCCAATCAATCTGTATGATACAAAATCAACTGGTGCAGAAAGTTATAGATTGCTAGCACAGGAAGTTATGGACAGAGATAAGAAAATATAAGACAAGAATAAAAATGCAAAATATTTAAAATGTATTAAGATAGGAGAATGAATATGCCAGCAAAAACAGGTTCAAAAACAAAGAGTAAAGGTGGATTGGGTAGAGGAATATCAAATCTTATTAATGTTGATGATGAAAATGAAAAGAAAGAAGATAATGTGGTAGTTAAAGAAGTAGTAAAGGAAGTAGTTAAAGAGGTTAAAGTCCCATCTGAAACTAAAGTAAAATTATCACTTATTGAGCCTAACAAAGACCAGCCAAGAAAGGCTTTTGATGAAGATGCTTTGATAGAATTATCAGAATCTATTAAACAGTATGGTGTTTTACAACCACTGCTTGTTCAGAAAAAAGATAATTATTATGAAATAATAGCTGGTGAGAGAAGATGGAGAGCAGCAAAACTTGCAGGTGTTAAAGAAGTGCCTGTTGTAATAAAGGATTATTCTTCACAGGAGGTTATGGAAATAGCTCTTATTGAAAATATTCAAAGAGAAGATCTTAATCCTATAGAAGAAGCTAAGGCTTATCAGAGACTTATCAAAGACTACAGATTAAAACAGGATGAGGTTGCAGAAAAAGTATCTAAATCAAGAGCAGCTATAACTAATTCCTTACGACTTTTAAAATTAGATGAACGTGTCCAGGATATGGTTATGGAAGGAAAAATCAGTAGTGGTCATGCAAGAACTATTATATCTATTGAAGATAAAGATAAACAATATATGATAGCTCAGAAAATATTTGATGAAAAGTTAAGTGTGCGTGAAGTGGAAAAATTAATGAAAACACTTGATGCACCCGAAAAAAAAGAAAAAAAACTTCCAGCAAATGATTTTGTATATAGAGATCTTGAACAGAAATTAAAAAATATAATGGGAACACAAGTTATTATAAAAAATAAGAGCAATAATAAAGGTAAAATAGAAATAGATTACTATTCGCAGGCAGAACTTGAAAGAATATATGATTTATTAAAGAAAATAAATGAATAAAAAGTGAAAAAGGTGAATAAAAAGTATATTTATGTATATATGTATTTGCGCACTTACTCATTATAGACAAAATACATTATAAATAAACAGATAAATAAAACAATAAAAAACAGGAAGGAGAAAAAATGTTAGATGTATTTGGCTTATTTAGCGTTGAAACGCTATATGTATTAATAGGAATAATTGCATTGCTTGTGATAGCTATTGTTCTATCAATAGTTGCTATAGCAAAGTCTTCATCAATGAAAAAGAAATATAATAAAATGATGGAGGGCTCTGATGGAAAGAGTATAGAGCAGATAATAAAAGACTATACAGCTGATGTTAAACTGCTTAAAAGTACTTATGAAGATAACACAGCTGCTATTAAGGATATATATGAAAAGCTGCAGTATACATTCCAGAAAATTGGAATTGTCAAATATGATGCATTTCATGAGATGGGTGGAAAACTAAGTTTTGCGTTGTGCATGCTCGATAATAACAACAATGGTTATCTGGTTAATGTAATGCACAGTAATAATGGATGTTTTGCATATGTAAAGGAGATAATTAACGGAGAATCATTTATAGAACTTGGTGGAGAAGAAGAAAAGGCACTTAAGCAGGCAGTAGCTGGAAGAATGGGTGATGAAGAATTGAGCCAGGAAGTAAATGATATAGTGAATAATGTTAATCAGAAATAAAAAAACTTTGATAATGATATAAAGCAAAATACAAAACGTAAGTAATAAAAAATAAAAAGAATACAATGAAAATACAAAAATAACTATAAAAATAAATAAAACGTGAGAATAAAAAGTATATTAAAAAGTATGCAATAAAGTACTGGAAATTATGTATAAAAAGGTGCATAATTAGTAAAGTATAATTATGAATACGAAATAATGGAGGAAAGTATGTTAGATTTAAAGTTTGTCAGAGAAAATCCAGACATCGTAAAGCAGAATATTAAGAATAAATTTCAGGATAGAAAGTTACCTTTAGTTGATGAAGTTATCGAGCTTGATGCACAGGCAAGAGCTGCACAGACAGAAGCCGATGAATTAAGAGCTAATAAGAATAAGCTTTCTAAGCAGATTGGTGCACTTATGGCTCAGGGTAAGAAAGAAGAAGCTGAGGATGTTAAGTCTCAGGTTTCAGCAAGTGCTGACAGATTAGCAGAGCTTGAAGCTAAAGAAGCAGAACTGAATGAAAAAGTTACTAAGATTATGATGACTATTCCTAATATCATAGATCCATGTGTTCCTATAGGAAAAGATGATAGTGAGAATGTAGAAGTTGAAAAGTTTGGTGAACCAGTTGTTCCAGATTATGAGATTCCATATCATACAGAGATTATGCAGAAGTTTGATGGTATTGATCTAGATGCAGCTGGTAAGGTTGCAGGTAATGGTTTCTATTATCTTATGGGAGATATAGCAAGACTTCATTCAGCAGTTATATCTTATGCAAGAGATTTCATGATAGATAGAGGTTTCACATATTGCATACCTCCTTATATGATAAGAAGTAATGTGGTTACAGGTGTTATGAGTTTTGATGAGATGGATGCAATGATGTATAAGATTGAGGGAGAAGATCTTTATCTTATCGGTACAAGTGAACATTCTATGATTGGTAAATTTATTGATACAATAACACCAGATGAAGAACTTCCAAAGACTCTTACAAGTTATTCACCATGTTTCAGAAAAGAAAAAGGTGCACATGGTATAGAAGAAAGAGGCGTATATAGAATCCACCAGTTTGAAAAGCAGGAAATGATAGTTGTATGTAAGCCAGAAGACAGCAGAATGTGGTTTGATAAACTCTGGAAGAATACAGTGGATCTTTTCCGTTCACTTGATATTCCTGTAAGAACACTTGAATGTTGTTCAGGGGATTTAGCTGATCTTAAGGTAAGATCTATAGATGTAGAAGCATGGTCACCAAGACAGAAGAAGTACTTTGAGGTTGGTTCATGTTCTAACTTAGGAGATGCACAGGCAAGAAGATTAAAGATAAGAGTGCAGGGAAAGGATAAGAATAAGTACTTTGCACATACACTTAACAACACATGTGTGGCACCTCCAAGAATGTTAATAGCATTTTTAGAGAACAATCTTCAGGCAGATGGAAGTGTAAAGATTCCTAAGGTACTTCAGCCATATATGGGTGGTAAGACAGAGCTTAGCAAGTAAGTATAATATTATTATTGAAAATGCATGATAAAATGTGATTGTTAAAAGTAGAATTTGGCAATGGCTGAGATATCAGGTTTGTTTCGTTACTTTTTAATTCACGCAATCCTTGCAGCAGGATAATAAAATAACAGAAAAAATACCGTGCCATTATTAAATAATGACACGGTATTTGATATATAGAAAGATTTGTGTTATCTTTATAAATATATAAGCAGGGGAATATTGAGTGTGGAGTTTATTAAGTTGTTTAAATGGGAAGTAGCTCGCAAGCGGAAATGGAGTATGTATGAAAAAGGTTAAGGTAAAAAGTCTTAAGGGGAATGAGATATTAGCCCTTCCTATAGTGACAGATGGTGGCACGGTACTTATACATGCAGATGTTGAGTTGAAGCCGGAGCTTATAAACAGAGCAATACGCCTGGGAATAAAGTCTCTTTATATAAAGGATTACCCTGAGGAAGTAATAAATAAAGAAAATTATAATCATATAGTTATATCCTCAGAAGACGATTATGATGATGTTTATAATGAAGGTCAGGATGTTAGCGATAGTGAATGTGCTGATGTAAAAAATGAAAAAAAGACTGAGTATAATAATAAATATATAGAAAATCACATTTATAAGGTAGAAGAAACTGCTATTAATTCAAGAACTATAATAAAAGATGTACTTGAGAAGCATATATATAGACATAATAGTGATTTAAAGGTTATAGGAGAGCAGGCTGAAAAGATAATAGAATCAGTTATAGAAGAGCCAGAGGTTATTACAAATATAACTGAGATGAGAAATATTTCTACTGATATGTATACACATTGTATAAATGTATGTGCTTTATCAACAATCATGGCATTAAGATTAAAGATGAGCGAGAAGCAGGTAAGAAATATATCTATAGGTGCAATTCTTCATGATATAGGACTTAGATATATTAAAGTTCCATATATGAATACCAATGAAACATATATGAATGTAAAGGATGCACTGGAATATAAGAAACATACAATATTTGGCTACAGTTCTTTACAGGATGAGGGCTGGATACCAGATATTGCAAAAGAGATTATTCTGCTTCATCATGAAAGAATAGATGGAAAGGGCTATCCATTCCAACATAAGGGCGATAAAATAAAGACCGAGGTAAAACTGGTATCTTTATGTGATGATTTTGAGAGTCTCATAAGCGGAGTTGGTTCAACAAAGCTTAAAATATATGAAGCAATAGAATACATAAAGGCTAATCAGGGTATTAAGTATGATGCCACAATAACGGATAAATTGCTTGAATCAGTTGCTGTATATCCAGTGGGAATAAATGTTATAACAAGTGAAGGTGAAATGGGTGTTGTTGTAAGACAGAATCATAAGTTTACGGACAGACCAGTTATAAAGATGCTTAAGCATGCAGATGGTTCCCCATATAATGATGACGTAGAGAAAGATCTTATGAAGTATCTTACATTGTTTATAGTAGATACGGAGTAGATTTTATTAAAGATTGTATAGTTAAAATATGTGATATATGTGTATAATAAATATGTCATATGGGACTATAATAAAATAAGATATATATCTATAAATAGAAGGATAGTTATGAATTTATATATAAGGGCTATAGGGTTCCAGTATCTTGATGCGGATTTTGAAGAAGAGATGATTCACGCAGGAATATTAGACAGTATAGAAAAGGGTTTTGTTATAAAGAATACAAAACTTAACAGAGGAGCCGTAATAGTAAGAGTAAGTGAATCAACAGGATTGTATATATATGGAAGATTCAAGGGTGATGAGTTTATATATGAGTATTATTTTCCTTTTATACTTGGGAAAACAAGCTGTGACAATGATGAGATAACCATTGAAAGGCATCTTGATAAGGAGTCGTTTGCAGTTGTATGTGATGAGTCAAGAACAGGAGTTACTCTTATATTTTATCTGCAGAATGTTATGGATTATCTTGAATTTATATTTGATAAGAATGGGCTTAAGCAGAAAGAGTATAATATTGATAGAAAAGGTTCCGTATATAGAATACCTATTAAAAATAAAAAGGTAAGTCTGACTGCACTCTCTATAGGTGGCATGATACTCCTGCCTTCTCACAGAAAAATAGAACCAGTAAAGGCGAAGAAGGAACAGGATGAAAGGGAAAAACTTATACAGGCAGCTAAGAAGGGTGATGAGACAGCAATAGAGAATCTGACAATTGAGGATATTGATACATATAATGAGCTGTCACAGCGTATATTAAAAGAAGATGTATTTTCAATAGTTGACTCATCGTTTATGCCTTGTGGTGTTGAATGTGACCAATATCAGGTTGTAGGAGAAATATTAGAGCTTGAAGAGGAAATAAATCACTACACGAAGGAAACTGTATATATTATGGTTATTGAATGTAATAATCTTAGTATGACAGTTGCTGTAAATAAGGCAGATCTGCTTGGAGAACCTGCGGTCGGAAGAAGATTTAAGGGTCAGGTATGGCTGCAGGGAAGTGTCGCATTTAAGGGATAACAGATAAAATATATAATTAAATGTAAAATTATATATAAAATTAAATATGAATTTTAAGGTTCATTTTAAACAGATTATTTGCAGATTATTGAAATATATGTTATTTGTAGATTATTGAAATATATGTTTGCCACGTATATGTAAATGTGGTATAATACCTAAGGTTTTATCAGTTGGTAGGTTGATAGAACCTGTATAGAAGTTCCTTTAGTTAAATGGATATAACGGCCCCCTCCTAAGGGGCAGTTGGGGGTTCGATTCCCCCAGGGAACATTTGTTTTAGCAGCAATGATTTAGGTATATAAATTCCAATTTGTCTGATTCACAAACAATTTAATAATCATTTTACACAGCACTTTAGCCAAAAGGTTAAGGTGCTATTTTTTTTTCCACAAAAGGAGGACTTTTAATGTCATATAAATTAGTGATTGCCGAAAAGCCTTCGGTGGCACAGTCAATAGCGAAGGTGATCGGTGCAGATAAGAGAGAAGACGGATACCTGGAGGGCAATGGTTATATTGTCAGATGGTGTGTGGGACATATGGTGGAGCTTGCATCCCAGGAGTCTTATGATGAGAAATACGAAAAGTGGAGATATGTGTGTGGTATATGATGTCAGGTTCGGCTTTATTGTACTGGAGTATTACATGGACGGATATTTTGAGAATAATTCCAACTATGACAATACAGAGGACTTGTATCAGCACTTGTTGGATAAATGGAAATTCTGCTGGATTGTGGATAAGGCTTTAGCACATTTTGAAGCAGCATTCCGGCAGATACAGACGGAATAAGAAAGTGTCACAACATCTGAGGGGGCAATCAGTTTGAATACTGATTGCCTTTTCTGACAGGAAATTGACGATTTAAGGCGTTCCTGATGAAGTGACAGGGAAATATGCCTTTGCATATCTTTTGACACGCTTAAAGGGCATAAAAACGGAAAAAAGGCTACATAATTTGAACATTTTGAAAGAGGGTACCACAGTGGCGAGGATGGGCAAAAAAGAAAAACGGTTGTGGGTGTTCTTTTTGAATGACAAGAACAGGATACAGTATAATGACCAGTGCAAGAAGTGTGTGAATGACTGTAAGCAGAGCTTCCGGTGCAGGATTGTGTGGTGCGGGAAGTATTACTCTAAGCGGAGGAAAAGGTAGAACCAGAGAAACCAAAGACCAAGAGTCAGGAAGCAAGTTTATAAAGGTTTATGGAAAGAGCAGGTAGCAATCTATCTGCTTTTTTCTGTTATGTGGTTATCGTAAGCCGAGAAGGTTAAGTGACGAACAAAGGGAACAGGCAAGGTTACGGA
>ERZ838225.829-NODE-829-length-35214-cov-23.181291_pt1 | contig 35214 bp, 28 predicted proteins | sample MGYA00519684_ERZ838225 | MGnify/ENA primary metagenome ERZ838225 (study PRJEB31850, sample SAMEA3708829) | human gut metagenome | biome: human gut; feature: human-associated habitat; material: faeces | place: China | collected 2014 ... | reverse complement strand
TTAGATTTAAGGTTAACAAAGGTTGGAGCAAGGCGTTGCTCCTTTTTTTATGCCCGTACTTATCTATCCCCCTTCATAAGTCTTCTCTAAAGAAACTTTTAAAACCCCTTGCATCAGGTAATAATATAAAAGCCGGTTATATACAGAATATTACCGGAAATGAACCTCACAAAATTTACCTATTCAAAGACAGCACCATCCTGGCTAAAATACCCTATGGCAAATCCTTTCAAAAAGGAGAGATGACAATGGTATTCTACAATGAATGCTATCCATTCCATGCAGATGGCCGGACTTTCTTTAAAGAGATGTTCAACGATACCATTTTTTCCATCGATAATCAATATCAACCCATTCCACGTTGGTACATTGAATTAGGAAAATACAAAATAGCAGAAGATGCCCGCTACACATTAACCGATCCCAGAAAAAGTGTCTTTGACAATGCAGCGACTTTAACTCCCATCGGAAAATGGGATAATAAACTTTTCTTTTCTGCAAGGGCCAATAAACAGAATTATCTTTTTTACTATGACCTGAAAGAAAAGAAATCCAATAGCATTCAAATTTCTTACCCGGAAAATTCATTCGCCATACCGGAAGAACATTCATTCATACCTAAGTGTATGTCTGACGACGGAAAATATCTGATTTCGTATGAAATACAAGAGAATGATGAAAATCCGGTGATCATATTAGCAGAAAAATAATAAAGAAATCGGGATATAGTCTTTGTAAACTATATCCCGATTCGTTATCCTTTCAGCACATCTTCGTGCTCAAACCTATTGAATGAATGTCATCATTTTTATCTTTTGAGTAATCATATACCTAATCGATGATTACAAATATAAATACTAAAATTTAAATTATCAACAAATATAAGATTTTTATTTTCTGATTCTTCCTTTTCATACCTATTTTGTTTTTTAGCTATCTTCGTGGTTATCTGAAAATAATCATGTAAATTTGCTCCCTCATATAAAGCATATATTATAAATCACTATAAACAAAAGGTTATCGCTATGGAATATAATTTCAGGGAGATCGAAAAGAAATGGCAGAAAATTTGGGTAGACAACCATACCTACCAGGTAAATGAAGATGCATCCAAACAAAAATTCTATGTACTCAATATGTTCCCCTATCCTTCGGGTGCCGGACTGCACGTAGGTCATCCCCTGGGATATATTGCCTCAGACATTTATGCGCGCTATAAACGCCTGCAAGGATTTAACGTATTGAACCCGATGGGATATGATGCTTACGGACTGCCGGCCGAACAATATGCTATTCAAACCGGACAGCACCCTGCAATTACCACTGTTAATAACATCAACCGCTATCGTGAACAATTAGATAAGATTGGTTTCTCTTTCGACTGGAATCGTGAAATTCGCACTTGCGATCCGGAATATTATCATTGGACCCAATGGGCATTTATCAAAATGTTCAACAGCTATTATTGCAATGATGAAAAACAGGCACGTCCCATCGAAGAGTTAATAGAAGCTTTTGGTACCAACGGAACACAAGGTATGAACGTAGCCTGTGGCGAAGAAATGGACTTCACTGCCGACGAATGGAATGCTAAAAGCGAAAAAGAACAACAGGAAATCCTCATGAACTACCGTATAGCCTATTTGGGCAATACAATGGTAAACTGGTGTCCGGCTTTGGGTACCGTACTTGCCAATGATGAAGTAGTTGACGGTGTTTCCGAAAGAGGCGGTTATCCCGTTATTCAAAAAGTGATGCGTCAGTGGTGCCTGCGCGTATCCGCTTATGCACAGCGTTTGCTCGACGGACTTGAAACCGTAGAATGGACCGACTCGCTGAAAGAGACTCAACGCAACTGGATAGGACGCAGCGAAGGTGCTGAAATGAACTTTAAAGTGAAAGATTCGGATATTGAATTTACCATCTTTACAACCCGTGCCGACACGGTATTTGGAGTTACTTTCATGGTGCTTGCCCCGGAAAGTGAATTGGTAGCCAAGTTGACCACTCCGGAACAAAAAGCCGAAGTAGATGCTTATCTGGACCGTACCAAAAAACGTACCGAACGCGAACGTATTGCCGACCGCAGCGTAAGCGGCGTATTCTCCGGAAGCTATGCCATTAACCCATTGACCAACGAACCCATACCGGTATGGATTAGCGATTATGTATTAGCAGGTTACGGTACAGGTGCCATCATGGCTGTTCCTGCACACGATAGCCGTGACTATGCTTTTGCCAAACATTTCAATCTGGAAATCCGTCCGCTGATCGAAGGTTGCGACGTCAGTGAAGAAAGCTTCGACGCCAAAGAAGGCATCATGATGAATTCTCCCCGTCCGGGAGCTCCCGAAGGCGGACTCGTATTGAACGGATTGACCGTAAAAGAAGCAATCGCCAAAACTAAAGAATATATCAAGGCAACCGGATTAGGCCGTGTGAAAGTCAATTTCCGTCTGCGTGATGCAATTTTCTCACGTCAGCGCTATTGGGGCGAACCATTCCCGGTTTACTACAAAGACGGAATGCCTTACATGATTGATGAAAGTTGCCTCCCGCTGGAATTGCCGGAAGTAGCCAAATTCCTTCCTACCGAAACCGGTGAACCACCATTGGGACATGCCACTAAATGGGCATGGGACACTGTCAACAAATGCGTGACTGACAATGAAAACATTGATAATAGAACCATTTTCTCACTGGAACTGAATACGATGCCGGGATTTGCCGGTTCATCCGCCTATTATCTGCGCTATATGGATCCGCGCAATCACGAAGCTCTCGTTTCTCCCGCCGTGGATCAGTACTGGAAAAATGTAGACTTATATGTAGGAGGTACGGAACATGCTACCGGACACTTGATTTATTCACGTTTCTGGAATAAGTTCCTGCACGATTGGGGTATCTCCGTAGCCGAAGAGCCTTTCCAGAAACTTGTAAATCAGGGAATGATACAAGGACGAAGTAACTTTGTCTACCGTATCAAGGATACCAATACTTTCGTATCTCTCAATCTGAAAGATCAATATGAAGTTACTCCTATCCACGTAGATGTCAACATCGTATCCAACGATATCCTCGACCTGGAAGCTTTCAAGGCTTGGAGACCCGAATACGAAACTGCCGAATTTATTCTGGAAGACGGCAAGTATATCTGTGGATGGGCTGTTGAAAAGATGAGTAAATCTATGTTCAATGTGGTAAATCCGGATATGATTGTTGAAAAATACGGTGCCGATACACTCCGTATGTACGAAATGTTCCTCGGACCGGTTGAACAGTCCAAACCTTGGGATACGAACGGAATAGATGGCGTACATCGTTTCATCAAAAAATTCTGGTCATTGTTCTATGACAGAAACGGCGAATATCTGGTAAAAGACGAACCGGCTACCAAAGAAGAACTAAAAGCACTCCATAAGTTGATTAAGAAAGTAACCGGTGATATCGAACAGTTCTCTTACAACACTTCAGTAAGTGCTTTCATGATCTGTGTCAATGAACTTTCAAGTCTGAAATGCAATAAAAAAGAGGTATTGGAGCAACTCATCGTAGTTCTTGCACCTTTTGCTCCGCATGTATGCGAAGAGTTATGGGATACATTAGGAAACACCACCTCTGTATGCGATGCACAATGGCCGGCTTTCAACGAGCAATACCTGGTAGAAGATACGGTTAATTACACCATTTCTTTCAATGGTAAAGCACGTTTCAATATGGAATTTCCGGCTGATGCCGCCAGCGATGCGATTCAAGCCACTGTACTTGCCGACGAACGCTCGTTAAAATGGACAGAAGGCAAAACACCGAAGAAAGTTATCGTAGTCCCGAAGAAGATTGTTAACATTGTTATTTAATACCTACACACAAAATGATTAGTAAACCCACAAAATCCGATGTAATGCGAGAGTTGAGAGATTATATTTTCATCACTCTCGGACTGATAAGTTATGCATTAGGCTGGACAGCTTTTCTGATTCCTTATCAAATCACTACAGGTGGAACAACCGGTATCGGTGCCATCATCTATTATGCAACAGGTTTCCCCATTCAATGGTCCTACTTCATCATCAACGCTGTCCTGATGACATTTGCTATTAAGATACTCGGTCCGAAATTCAGTATAAAGACGACATACGCCATCTTTATGCTCACTTTCTTCCTATGGTTCTTCCAACTGATCATTGTGGACGATAAAGGAGCTCCGCTTCAGTTGGTAGGAGAAGGGCAGGACTTTATGGCTTGCATCATCGGAGCCATCATGTGTGGTCTCGGATTAGGGGTGGTATTCAATAATAACGGCAGCACGGGTGGTACCGATATCATTGCAGCCATTGTTAATAAATATAAGGACGTTACTCTCGGACGAATGATCATGTTCTGTGATATCATTATCATCAGTTCATGCTATTTCATCTTTAACGACTGGCGCAGAGTGATATTCGGTTTCGTTACCTTGTTTATCATCGGTTTCGTTCTGGACTATGTAGTCAACAGCGCCCGTCAATCGGTACAGTTTTTTATCTTTTCGAAAGATTATGCCAAGATTGCCGACCGCATTACGAAAGAAACCCATCGGGGAGTGACCGTACTTGACGGATTGGGCTGGTACAGCCAGAATAATGTAAAAGTATTAGTTGTACTTGCCTACAAACGTCAGTCACTCGATATTTTCCGTTTAGTGAAAGATATCGATCCGAATGCTTTTATCTCGCAGAGTTCGGTAATCGGTGTATATGGTGAAGGATTCGACCGCCTGAAAATAAAATAAACTGCATACAATGAAACGTAAACTTGTTTTCGCAACCAATAATGCACATAAGCTGGAAGAAGTATCTGCTATCTTAGGGGATAAAGTCGAGCTACTCAGCCTGAATGACATCAATTGTCATACAGATATTCCGGAGACAGCAGAGACTCTTGAAGGCAATGCATACCTCAAATCATCTTTTATTTACCGGAACTACGGATTAAACTGCTTTGCCGATGACACGGGACTGGAAGTTGAATCACTGGGAGGTGCTCCGGGTGTCTATTCGGCCCGTTATGCCGGTGGAGAAGGACACAATGCGGAAGCCAACATGTTGAAACTCCTCCACGAACTGAAAGGAAAAGACAACCGTAGAGCACAGTTCCGTACGGCTATTTCGCTCATTCTGGATGAAAAGGAGTATCTCTTCGAAGGAATCATAAAAGGCGAAATAATCAAAGAAAAAAGAGGTGATTCCGGATTCGGATACGATCCGGTATTCGTTCCTGAAGGATACGACCGGACCTTTGCCGAATTAGGTAATGAAATTAAAAATCAAATCAGTCATCGTGCTTTGGCTGTGAACAAACTATGTGAATTTCTTCGTTCGATCTGATCGATAAAACGAAATAAATAAAATGAATCCTTCGGCTGAATATAATTTCAAACCGAAGGATTTTTTATACTTACCGATGTCGGCAGACGGCACTTCCCCACCCGCTACTAATGTGACCAAGTATGACATCAAACATCAGGAGATGAATGGGTACATGCAAAATACATAACGAAGCTGAATAAAATTCATTTCAATACTTCATTCATCCTGAAACACTAAGCTTACATTACAAAAACATCCGGATGTTCTGCATTAGAACATCCGGATGTTTTATATCATAACATGGGGATCTTATTTAGTAAAACATCCCCATGTTATTACTCTATACTCTTTACTTTATTCTTCCGGACTCTATCCTTTTTCTCTGGTCCTTTATCCAATTTATCCCTCTTTTTCCTAAAGAGTAACCGCCATTCAATGGATCTTTCCTGTTTAAACACTATACACTTATTATTAACAGGTATTTCAACCGATCTTGTTAATAACAAAAAAACGTATTAGACCTTTATATATAAGTATAATACGATTCTTTTATATGATAAATACATTCAATATTAACCGGAAAGTTAACTTATTATTCACAACCTGTTTATAAGCCTAACTTAGCTGAAATCTCCAGCATCCGCTTAATCGGCTTTACCGCCTCTCTGGCAACTTCCGGGTCAACAGTAACTTCCGGGAATTCGTATTTAAGGCAATTATAGAGCTTTTCCAGCGTGTTCAGCCGCATGAAGTTACATTCATTGCATCCACAGGTACTATCGTTAGGAGGGGCCGGAATGAATGTTTTTTGAGGGCACTTTTTCTGCATCTCGTGTAAGATACCTGCCTCCGTGGCCACAATGAACCGTTGCTTGTCACTGTTCACTGCATATTTTAATAAAGCCGCTGTAGATCCCACCATATCGGCCAACTTTAATACCACACTCTTACATTCGGGATGCACCAATACTACCGCATCGGGATATTGTGCTTTCAGTTCTACAATCTTCTCCACCGAAAACTGTTCATGCACATGGCAAGCTCCGTCCCACAACAGCATTTCACGTCCTGTAATCGAATTGATATAATTTCCCAGGTTACGATCCGGGCCGAAAATAATCTTTTCATCTTTCGGGAAACTTTCAACGATCTGTTTTGCATTGGTCGAAGTCACTACTACATCTGTCACCGCTTTCACAGCTGCCGTTGTATTCACATACGAAATCACCGTATATCCCGGATGTGCTTTCACAAACTCAGCAAACTTATCTGCCGGACAGCTGTCTGCCAACGAACATCCTGCATTCAAGTCGGGCACCAGCACCTTCTTGTCCGGACAAAGCACCTTTGCGGTTTCTCCCATAAAATGAACGCCACACATCACAAGAATATCCGCATCGGTTTTGGCTGCAATTTGAGCCAAAGCCAGACTGTCCCCAATGTAGTCGGCAATATCCTGTATTTCGCCTTTCTGGTAATAGTGTCCCAGGATTACCGCATTCTTTTCTTTTTTCAGTTCATTGATGGCTGCTTTCAGATCAATGCTTTTGTCTACGGGCTCGTCAACGAATCCCTTATTCACCCATTCTTCTCGATTCATTATATTCTTATTTTTTCTCTTCTTTTAAAAAGAAATCCTTTGTTAGTGATTATAGCCTGTTAATAGTGTTAGCAAATAAATCGGCTTTTTCTTGCCGGATAAGTTATTAGTTACTTATCTAAGTTTATAATCAGTTTATGAACGTGTCTATTTATTGATAATAAGCTATATTGCTAACTTCATTAACACCTTGTTGATAAAGTGCAAAGTTAAAAACTTTATGGATATAAACAGGCTAATTAGTACTGAAAAATCTGTTGAAGTATGCTTGGAAAGTTGAAGCTAACTTTTTTGTATTGTTCATATCCCGTTGCTCTTATACCTTCATTTGAATAATGCAAGAATTAGTTTTCAAAATATATGCTGATTCTTTTGACAGGTTTTAAACCGTTATCAACACCTATGTTAACAAGAAAAGAATTACTTTTGCAACATACTAACAGAAACGACATCGTCATGCGAAAATTGAAAATAACCGAGCTGAACCGGATAAGTATAGAAGAGTTTAAAGAAGCTGATAAATTGCCTTTAGTTGTAGTGTTGGACGATATACGGAGTTTGCATAATATCGGTTCTGTGTTTCGTACGGCAGATGCTTTCCGGATTGAATGTATTTATCTGTGTGGAATTACGGCTACTCCTCCCCATCCCGAGATGCATAAGACAGCTTTGGGAGCCGAGTTTACAGTGGATTGGAAGTATGTTAATAACGCAGTTGAAACGGTTGATAACCTCCGGAGTGAAGGATATGTGGTATACTCTGTCGAACAGGCGGAAGGGAGTATCATGTTGGATGAGTTAACACTGGACCGTTCGAAGAAATATGCCCTAGTTATGGGAAATGAAGTAAAAGGAGTGCAGCAGGAGGTTATTGACCATTCGGATGGTTGCATTGAAATTCCCCAATATGGCACAAAACATTCATTGAATGTATCGGTAACAGCAGGAATTGTGATCTGGGATTTATTTAAAAAGTTGAAATAGTCTTGTAGATGATCTTTGTTAAATATCTTATGGCTTTAGAATAAATTACTGTATAATTATTAAAAATAAATAAATAGAAATAGTAATATTATTCTATTTATATGGTTTTTATGATATTGCAAAATAAACCTAAACCTAAAGATATTCTAAAACATTGAAAACATTATTAGTCTATATATTGGTATTTTCTTTGTGCTATACGAATGCATATTGTCAAAGTATACCAAGGGAAGTGACATTAGATGAAGTGATAAACAGACTATCTCTGGAATCATCATCGGCTAAAATAGAATTACTTAACTTCCAAAATGACTTATTGCAATACGAGAATTATAAGAAAAGCTTTCTCCCTGCATTTGTGCTGAATTTTAATCCTATCAATTTTAACAGGTCACTGCGATTATTGCAACAACCGATCGATGGAAGTTATTCTTATGTAGAGGACAATTCAAATAATACTAATTTTGGTACTACTGTACGACAGAAAATAAGCATAACAGGAGGGGAACTGAGTATTGGAAGTAATATAAATTATTTGAATGAGTTTTCACGTAAACAAAACAGTTTTAGTACAAATCCGTTTTTTATAAGCTATTCGCAGCAGTTGTGGGGAGGAGGAAAATTACAAAGGTTGGAAAACAAAATTGAACGTGCCAAAAACGAAGTGGCCGTGAAACAATATTGTTCAAACATTGCCCAGATCCAGCAACAAGTATTGACGCTTTATTTATCCGCCATACTGAGTAAGATGGATAGTGAACTTGCCATAGATATCAAACAGAGCAACGACACTCTGTTACATATTGCAGAGATAAAATTGAGGAATGGAAGTATCACTGAATATGATTACAAGCAGATGGAATTGCAGTCCTTAAACTTGCAATACATGTATGAAAATGCGGTCAAACACTATGCGGAATCAATACAAAAACTTTTTACTTTTTTAGGAATAGAAAATAATGCCGAAATTACAATACCGGATTTTGACTTACCCTTAACCATCGATGCTCGGCTTGCAATCTACTATGTGAAAAAAAATAATCCAATTTCAAATCAGCAAGAGATTCAACAGTTGGAAGAGGAGAAAAACCTGTTCTCTATCAAATTGAAGAATAGGTTCAATGGAAATATAAGTTTAAACTATGGAATAAATCAGTATGCTGAAACATTGGCAGATGCTTACCGGCATGGAAATACAAGACAGTCCGTGATCATTGAATTTCAAATACCTATTTTTCAGTGGGGCATCAACAAAAATAATATCCGGATCGCAAAGAATAATTATGATGCAAGTCGGTTGCGAATAGAAAAAAAAATGTTTGAATTTGAGAACGAAGTAAAAGAAAAGATAAATGCTTATGATCATAGTGTAAAACTTTGGCTGACAGCATCAAGAGCCTATGCGTTATCGAAAGAACAGTATAAGATGTTGACGAAAAAGTTTTCATTGGGAAAAGTGTCGGTATATGAACTTGCCACCGCACAAAAAGAGCGGAATGATGCTATGCAGCGTTACTACTCTGCCATCAAAGATTCTTACGAAAGCTTCTTTACATTACGTAATTTGGCTTTATATGATTTTAAAAAAAATGTCGAATTAGAAAAAATACTCTTCAATGATTAGTGATACAACCATACGAAAACTTGTTGATTATATCTCACTGAATGCCTGCTCTGTCAACTCTTCCGGTCTTTACAACGGAAAGTCAGGAATCTCTTTAGCGTTATTTGAAACTGCTAAATGTTTGCAAGATACTGAAATTGAAGATAAAGCTTTCAGCCTATTCCAAGAATCTTTAATAAGAAAAACAAATGATTATGGCTTTGAAAATGGTATGTCCGGAATAGGATATGTCCTTATCTATCTAATAACAAATAAATTAATTGATGCCGATTTTGAAGATTTGTTTGGAGACCAACGCGAAGCAATAATCAAACATTTTGAAAACATTGACAAGCAGCCGGATAAGCTGTTAGTTTCATATAAAATTATTTATTTTTTATTTGTCTTGGATAAATTACAAAAGCAAGATGAGAGAATATATTCAATTATTGAGAAAATATTTCAAGGACTGGAACTTTATTTATCACTTCAGTTTTTCGATTGGAAAAATATTTATTACATAAATAGTAAAGATTATGTATTACAAATGTATGAGGCTTATTTAAAGTTGGTCGATTTTTGCAATTATAAATATTTTTCAAAATCATTGATGGATAGTTACGTTACATTATATAGTGAGGGAAGAATTGCGAGTTCACTTGTTAGGGGGTATTATTTACGTAGTATCATTACTAAAAATAATATGGTTGGTTTTAATGATGTAATAAGAGATCATATTAGATATGGACAAAAGAATATTAATCCAGCTATTCTCTTTTTGGACCAAAAGATAAATTTAACGGGAATCATAGAAAACGCTGATGAAAATCGTGTAAAAATTCAGCGTATAGAAATGGATTTGTCTGAAGAAAGTTTAGAAAGGATAAAAAGAATGGTTCGTCCCAATTGTATACATGTTGGATATCAATATGGATTGGCCCGTTATCTTGGCTTTTGCGCGAATAAAAAATTTCCTTTACTTTAATAACTTGATAACAATGTGTGAGATATCTGTTGTAATGCCTGTCTATAATGCCGAAATGCATATAAAAGATGCGATAGAAAGCGTCTTAGAGCAATCTTTTGTGGATTTTGAGTTTATCCTCATAGACGATGGTTCTACTGACCGCACGTCTTCTATTATTCAGTCATATAATGATAAAAGAGTACGTCTTATTCAGAACAGTCATAATTTTATAGAGTCATTGAACCTTGGAATAGAGAATTCTTTAGGAAAGTATATGGCTCGTATGGATGGAGATGATATAATGCATATCGATAGACTAAAAATTCAATATGCGATTATGCAAGAATATCCGGATGTAACTGTTTGTGGAACTTGGATGAACAGTATTGGAACATATTCACAAACGAATGGTTTATTGAGTACCTTGAGTGGGTTGGTTGAACAACCACTGTTAAAATTTACAAAGGGAAATTTCTTGTTTCATCCCACTACTATGATAAGGATGGATTTTTTGAAAAAGAATGCATTAAAATATGAGAACTGCCCTTATGCCGAAGATTTTAAATTTTGGGTGGAGATAGCAAAGTCAGGAGGGAGATTTTATATTGACAGTCAACCATTACTCTATTACCGAATATCAGATAGTCAGGTCAGTAGCCAAAAAAGTAGTGAGCAAAGAGCAACAACAGAGTCTATAATTAATGAGGTTTTGGAATATCTGATAGAACTCAATAAAAATGAATATCCGGAATTAGTGGCAGCTTATGGTGATTTATGTAAGTTGTATGAAAAACAATTACTTACTAAATGTGAAGTATTAATTTTATTTCAAAATTTATTTTCAAAGAATGGAAAGAAGTTGAACCTATAATAAATTTAATAATAACTTTAAAATTCAACAACAATGAAAAAACTAACAAGAAAAAGTTTAAATGAACTGGCGAAAACAATGCCGGTAATTGAAGAGTCCTTGCAAATGAGCTATGTGGGGGGAGGAAATGGAACATCAGCTAATCCTTATACCCAAGCGGAATATGAAAGTATGGTTAGTAGTGGCATATGGAATGGAGGATATGTAGAAAATTGGGGATATACTTTTCCTGAGGTGGCAGTTTCAAGTTATGATCCCAATAACTTGCCTAAAACGGGGGTGGATAGCTATGATCTAATGTATCAAGGTGGGTTTGATGTAGGGTATAAGGCCGGGTTATCGGGATCTACATTGGATGACATAGGGATTGGTGCATGGAGTGCTTTAGCTGTCATTTCTGCCGGTAGTGAAATCGGGGGTGTCAATAGTGATATGATATGGTATTCTAAAGGGCTGAGAGATGGTTTGACGAAAGGACGAGGAGCCAGAGGAAACTAAGTATTGATAATCTTTATAAATAATATTAAATATGAATTCAATAACAAAACTCCATGTATTGTTTTTCTTTGTATTTATATTCTATACCGTATCATGTACCGCTAAATTAGAGAAACAGACATATACGAATGTATATGATTTACATTTTGCTATGCGGTCTGATTCTGCGGTGGTTTATCCGTGGCGTGAAAATGGAGCATATAGCAATTATACTATCCCTGCTTATATACAAGATTCAAATCGAAATTTGTTCGCTAAAAAATATTTTAAAGGATTTCCTTTTTCTAAGCGGTTAAGATCAGAGTACGAACAGAGAATTTTGCTTCCCAATAATAACATAAAAGAAGCTGTAATCGGATTTGAAGGTAAAGGTGATAATATAAAACTTGTCTCTATCATCTTGGATGCGATAGGTAAACAGGAAAACATTCTTTTTTCTGACACCTTAAGATTCAGGCCTGACAGTATATTAAGCTTGGTTACCCAAAACATTAATTTGAATAATGCGGAGATGTTAAACGTACGGATTAATGTGGAAGGAGAAATTGATAAGAATGCTTATATTGCTTTCTCTCGATTGGACATACTGATTGACGGTAAACCTATCGACGAATTTCCTGTTCGAACCCTTTCCCCGTTGATAGTAGATAAAAAAATTAACTATACGGGTATAAATGTTGATAGAAAAATAGGATTGGAGCAAATCAATGAAATCAATGATAAAAAGATTATCGGCTTAGGGGAGTCAGTCCACGGGAATGACGGTATAAAAAATTTAGCGTATCAATTGATTATCCAGGCAGTGGAAAGGTTAAATTGCAAATTAGTACTGCAGGAAATGCCCCTCGAACAATCATTTGCCTACAATAGGTTTATACAAGATGACAATTATGAACTTGATTCTTCCTTGGTTATCAACCATGCTACAATTAATTTTTTAAAAAGATTGCGGAGCTTTAATTCTGGTAAAACGAAAGATTCTAAAGTTAAATTATATGGCATGGATTACAATTCAATCCTTTCTTCCACTCAAAGTTCCGCTATGGATATTTTTGATTTTATTACCGGGCTTAACAAAAAATCGCAGATTCCGGAAGTTGATCAATTATCCCTGCTGTTAATGAAAAAAGATCGTAACTGTGCGATAAACTTTCTTGATATTCATCGAGATAAGATAAAAAAACTTCTTACTGCTGAAGAAATAGAATGTATCTTGCATATTCTGAGGGTTTCAAAGCAAGCCGGAGATGCCGGAATAGAAAGATTCATACGGCGGGATTCCATTATGTTCGTAAATGCAAGATTCTTAATTGACAAGTTCGCCAAAGACGAAAATGTAAAAACGGTAATCTACGGACATGCGGGACATATTAATCCTATTTCGAGTTATCCTGCCGTACCTTGTATTCCTTTCGGGAGGTATATGCGCAAAGCGTATGGTGAAAGTTACTCTCCTTTGCTATTTCTGATGGGGAGTGGAGAAGCCATGGCATATGATGAAGATTATAACAGGAAAGATAATTGGTTGAGTAGGCCTCCTGAAAACAGTATGGAATATTTTTTAAGTTTTATTAATGATGATATTTTTTACACCCCCTTAACTGTCGATTTTAATGAATTAACACTGTCTCGATTTCAGGGGAGTCACCATATCCCACAAGAATTTTATCCATTTAACTTATATCAAAGATTTAAAGGCGTGTTTTTCATAAAAAGTACGGATTGTACCCATAAGGATGAAAAAGAAATCTCTTTTGAGAAAGCTTCTGATAGGCTTATAATGAAAATAAAACAAAGACAGGAAAAAATAAAGGAGATACAGAAGCGGATAGAAAATTTATAAAAATATTCGGTTATGAAATACCTTATATTATTGGCATCGGTTCTTTTTTTAGCGCAATCTTGCTCGGTTGAACCCTCCATGCGTGAATCCGCCCGATCGTACGACTGGGTTGCGAACACTAATTTTTCCTGGCAATCAAAAATAGACAGCGCGATCAGCTCTTATCCGCTTTTATTGCATCCGTCATATGAAGCTAAAGGGAGCGTGGGGTTCACGGTACCGGTTTTTTATCGTATGGATAAAAAGAGGGTGGGTGTTGAAGTGAGGATAAAGTATAAAACGGAAAACTGCAATGATCTGTGTTTGAAGCTGAGCGGCATTGGTGAATGCGGGGAGGTCATTTCCGCGGACACGTTTCGATTGTCTGCCGCCGAGGCGTGGACGGTAGCCCGCCGGAGCGTGGATATGGCTTCTCCCCTGTTGCTGGGGGTGGCTCTTGAAGCCCGCGGGGAGAAGCCCGGGAAAAAGGATTTTCCGGCCGATCCTTTAGGATGGGAGAATAATTCCTTTAAGCCCGGGGAATACTCTAAAATATGGATTGACTCCTTGGATATCTTAATTGATGGAAAATATGCGGTTGAACTCCCATCCTTGAATAACGGCACGGCGGCTTCCGTCCGGGAATCGGATGTGATGCCCGCTAACGGCGGCGATCTTAAGTCCCTGCCCTTTTCCGGTAAAAGGATACTCGCCATCGGGGAGAGCGTGCATGGCACCGGAACGATGAATGACATGGGTGTTGAAATAATCAAGAACAGGATCGAACACGGAAAATGCAGGCTCGTCTTGTTGGAAATACCCCTGACCTTATCTTTCCATATCAACCGGTATTTGGAGGGGGACGAGCGGTTCAAGCCGGACAGCATCGCTTCCTATTTTGACAAGGTCTTATTTTCTTCTTCATCCTTCGTGTCTCTTATGCGGTGGGTCAAAGAATACAACCGGCATTTGGAAGAAAAGGTGAGCTTCTTTGGCATTGACCGGAATATTTACCGCTTACAAAGCAGTATCGACCTGTTTTACTTCTTTTACACGCTCCGCAGAGGTAAAGGCGACGAAGGCTTGAAAGCGATATGCGAGTCTCTTCTGTTGTCGGACGAGAAGTTCCCTTTTAAAGGGGCGGACTCTGTGTTGCATGCCAATCATGGCTTCAAGGGCATACTTACCCGGCGGGAAGCGGAAATAATGAGCTACTGCCTGAATTCGGAGGAGGAAGCGACCGCTGATGAACTGAATCGTTTTCGGGGCAGGGATTCCGGCATGTACGAGAATGCGAAGTTCTTAATGAAAACAATGCTTAAAAAAGATGAAACGACTACCGTATATTGTCATTTGGGGCATGCGAATTATACAAGTATCGCTGGATGGCTGAGACCGGACATGCGACCTTTCGGAGAATACATGAAGGGTTCATACTGTGATGACTACTCCGCCGTGGGACTGCTTGCCGGAGGGGGAAGTTATCTGACATGGGTATTTCCCGGTAAAATGGGAATAAGGCGATTGCAGTCTTCGTCGTCTGCTGGATTAGAATACTGTATCGAACGTTCGGGTATCAGTCCGTGTTATTTGCCGATGGATAAACTGTCCGATGCGGATGTTTTGAAAATGAGATATATAGGAAATACAGAATCGAAAATTGGACAATTCCAGTGGGTTTTTCCAAAATGTATGATGGACGGAGTGCTGTTCACAAAAAACGCGTCCGCCACAAATAAGAGGGAAGAGTTTTTTAAAATGAACTTAGACTATCATGTCCAAACTTTATTTGCTCTTATGTATTTGTATGAAAAGAAAAGAAAATGGATTCCATGAACATTTTCTCCGAAATATTGGGAAAGGTGGTACTTCCTCTGACTTTATCGCTATCACTTTCAGCGGATTAAATTATTATTTTTAATAATTTATTTATAAACCATTAATAATAACTGCAATGAAAAAATTAACAAAGAAAAATTTAAGCGAACTGGCGAAAACAATGCCGGTAATTGAAGAGTCCTTGCAAATGAGCTATGTTGGGGGAGGAAATGGAACATCAGCCAACCCTTATACCAAAGTGGAATTCGATAGTATGCTTAGTAATGACAACTGGAACGGTGGTTATGTAGAGGGAATGGGATATGTGGCTCCCAATACGTATATTTATGGGAATTCAGTATACTGGGGATCGGTATCACAAGATTATTATACATTTCCAGATTATGTCACTTCTCTTTCTTCGGATGGACTAAATCAAATGGCGGAATCATTGGCAGGTGCAATACCAGGAGTGGGTTCTTATACCGCTTATTTATCTCAAGAGTTAGGTGATATGAGTAGAGAGATTCAATCTGAACTGTTAAAAAAAGGATATAATGGTTCTTCTTCATTCACAATTGTTCGTACGTATATGGGAAGTTCTGTTAAATTTTCTGTATATAACGCGAATAATGGAGAACTTATAACTTCCAAAACGATTAATATGTTCGGATTTTGGCAGTAATCGTTCGGATGGGTAATAAAATAGAGGAATACATTCCTAATTCATTGTGCCGGATTTCTCTATAAAGACCTTTGCCAGGGCTTTGAAGATTTGGAATATTTGAGTTGTTAATATTAACAATAACCTTGTTTATTTTATGAAAACAAAATTGCCGTTATTACTATTATTTTTCGTATTGTTTTTATTCAAATGTGATTTAAAAGCTGATCCCGGCCATAAAAGCCCTTTAGAATATAGGTGGGTTAATCATCCGCTGGATTTCTATCTGAATGTGACCGTAGACAGTACCACTACTCCCCATTCATTGTTATTTGAAACAATGTATGAAAAAAAAGGAATTGCAAGCTTTTTACTACCTATCTATCAACTGGAGAAGAATAGCCTTACTTTTGAGATTAAGATCAGATATAAAACGGAAAATTGCGAGAATCTATTCTTGGCAATTACCTCTGTCGGCGATTGTGAGAACATAAATTCCATTGATACCATTCAACTGAACGCGACCCAAGATTGGAAGGAGTGTACGCGGATTTTGAAAACAAAGAAAGCATATTTTTTAAATATATCTGTTGGGGCTGTCGGCTACGGCCAACGCAAGGGCAAGATATGGATTTCTGATTTAGAGGTGCTGGGTGATGGAAAAGCAATCGGGGACAACCCCCAACAGGAATATAAAAAAGAAGATATTCATTTGAAAGCAACCGATCTGATTCATTGGAATAACAAAGAGTATGACAACCTTCCTTTCTTAAATAAGAAAATACTTGGGCTTGGAGAAACGGCGCATGGCACAGAAACGATGAACGACATCGGCATTGAAATTTCAAAGGAACGGATTCTGAAACACCAATGTCGGTTTATTTTGCTCGAAATTCCGTTGGAATTTTCCCTTTACATCAATAGATACGTGCAAAATGACAAAAATTTTAAATTTGAATATATTTCAGAACGTTTTGAACCATACCTGTTTTCCGACTCCATCTTATCCTTTATCCGGTGGATTAAAGAATATAATTCGGCGCATAATCAAAAAATCTCTATTTTGGGATTTGATTTAAATACCACACCACTATTGAGCAGAGCAGATTTATTTAATTTTTTCTATAACCTGAAGTCGGGCGGGCATGTCGAAGAAATTGATACCATTTGTGAATCTTTACTGGACAGCAAAACCTCTTTTGAGAAAATTATTTCTAAGTTCGACAAAAGCATCCGTTTAGCAGATTGTTTGGATAAAGGCGAATTGAAATTGATACACCGATGCCTGGAGATAACAGGACGGAGTTCAAGCAGCTATTTCCGATTTGTTGAAAGGGATAGATATATGAATGATATCGTAACATTCATTATTGACCATTTTCTCAATACCAATGAAACCATCACTCTCTTTGGACATTTGGGGCATCTCAACTACAAAGGCAATAGAGTAGAGCTAATGGATTATTTTTCCTTAGGATATTACCTGAAGAGCAGATATGCAAAGAATTATTCATGTATTGGATTGATCACTAACCGAGGCACTGCAATGCTTCCGGTATCCGCTACAAACGGTGGAGTAACAAAGTTGGAACAGGCACCGCAGGGAAGTTTGGAATTTCAAGTAAACAAATTGAAAATGGACTCGGTTTATTTGTCAATGAGCAAGTTTACTTGTTCGGATGTATTCCTATTAAGAGAGTTAGGTTCCGGTTTTTCCCAAAATAAGAAAATCATTCCGAATCAATTCCAGTATATGATCCCGAAGTCAAGAATGGAAGGCGTTATTTTTACAAAAGAATCAGTCAATTTCATGAAAGGGAAAGAATTTTTCAAAAAAAATATGAACGTTGAAGCTGTTACAATGAGGTTTTATATAAAAGCATTAGAAAAACTAACTCAAAAAAAAATAGATCTCAATATATGAATATTGCATTTTTAACAACATTAAATCCGGCTGATATAAATAATTGGTCGGGAACGACATTTCATTTGTTTCACGCTCTAAGCAGAAAGCATCATGTAAAAGTGATTGGACAGAATACCCTTCCTCAGGCAGCGTATTTTACCAAAGATAATTGTATTAAAAAAAATCCATTAGAGAACTATGTTTCTGTTTTCGGGAAATTATGTACCGAACAATTGACGAATTATGATCTTGTGTTTTTTGGAGATTTATATTTAGCTCCTTTTCTGGATGTAAATGTTCCGGTCGTGCATCTTAGTGATGTGACATACCACTCATTCCAAAGCTACTTAAACCCACTAAAGAATGAAGAACAGATAAAGAAAATAGAAATGATGGAGAAGAAATTATTGAATAAATATACTGCCATCATTTATAGTTCGGAATGGGCAAAGCAAAGTACAATAAATTATTATGATATAGAGCCGGGTAAAATTCATGTAGTGGAATTTGGGGCAAATATCCCTACTCCTTCAGACTATAAAATAGATATACAGACAGATATTTGTAATTTAGTCTTTATCGGAAAAAATTGGCAGAAAAAAGGTGGAGATAAAGTTTTAGGGGCATATAGAAAGCTTAAATCCGATGGATTTCGATGTACGCTTACGATTATTGGTTCTATTATTCGGGAACCTTATGATGAAGATGAGAATTTAGTTATAATTCCTTATTTAGATAAATCCCAACCGGAACATTTGGAAAGATTTTGTAATATCTTGCAGGAAGCTCATTTTTTAGTACTTCCTACAGAGTTCGACGCATTTGGAATTGTGTTTTGTGAAGCATCGGCTTATGCCGTACCCAGCATTGCCGCCAATGTGGGTGGAGTGAGTCAACCGGTACGTGAAGGGAAAAACGGGTATTTGCTCATGCCGGATGCTACAGCTGAAGATTATGCTGAGAAAATAAAGTCGGTTTTCGCTGACAAAGAAAACTATCTGAAACTCCGGATGTCATCGCGGCAAGAATTTGAAACCCGTCTTAATTGGGAGGTATGGAGTGAGAAAGTAGATAAAATATTGGAAGAAATTGTAGAAGAACATCATAAGAATAATGGGAACAAACAACAGTGATTTTTATCTGCCTGTATATGTCATCAACCTTAAAGAGCGCACGGAACGGCGGCAACATATAGAGGAACAGTTTCAAGGGAGGGTAGAGTTTGCTCTCCATTGGATAGAGGCAATCGAACATTCCATTGGAGCAGTGGGATTATGGCAAAGCATGCTAAAGGCTGTACAAACAGCTATCGACAAAAGAGATGATATCATGATCATTTGCGAAGACGACCATATATTTACCCCCGCATATAACAAAGATTATTTGTTTGCCAATATAATAGGAGCAAACGCTCAAGGTTCCGAGTTGCTTTCGGGAGGTGTCGGAGGATTTGGCACAGCGGTACCAGTGGACACAAATCGCTATTGGATGGATTGGTTTTGGTCTACGCAATTTATCATTATTTTTAAGCCGCTATTTCAAAAGATATTAGACTATGACTTCAAAGACACTGATACGGCAGATGGAGTTTTATCTGTCCTTGCTAAAGATAAGATGACTATCTATCCGTTCATCTCCGTTCAAAAAGATTTTGGCTATTCGGACGTAACCGTCTACAATGGGACTCCGGGGATGATAAGCAACTATTTTTCTCAGGCAAACTACCGCTTGAGAATGATTCATCATGTTAGTCATAAATTTAAAGAACAGGCAAAAAGATGAATTCAAGAATACAAAAGCAGGAACAACCTATATGTTCACCAAAAATTATTTTGCCTAATCCTAACAAAAAATCTGATGTGATTGCCAGATCTGAGGAAGTACAAGCCATTATTGACCGTATGCCCACCTACTGGGCAAAATGGGTGATACTATGCGTAGGGGTACTGATGGGAATGATCATATTACTTGGTTTTTTGATACAGTATCCCGATACGGTAGACGGACAAATATCAGTAACCGCAAATGCAGCACCGGTACGTTTGGTCGCTAACAGTAACGGACGGATTACGTTGTTTCAACCCAATAAAGCATTACTGCATAAAAACGATGTGATTAGTTGTATTGAGAGTGGTGCGGATTACAAACATATTTTATGGATTGATTCTTTTTTGAAGACATTTAGTGACAAAAGCACAATTCGTGTTGAATTGCCCGATACGCTGTTGCTTGGAGAAGTCAGTTCCGCTTACAATTCCTTTTTACTCTCCTTTTTGCAATATGACCGTTTACTTACTTCAGACATTTATTCAACCATGCGACAAAAATTGCAACAACAAATTATTTCTGACGAAGCAGTCATTGCCAATTTTAATAATGAGCTGCGATTAAAAAAACAAATATTGGATAACTCTCAAAACCAATTGAGTAAGGACAGTATATTGCTGTCGATGAAAGGAATAAGCGAACAAGAATACCAGCAAAAGTTCTCGACACATCTTTCTTTAAAAGAATCACAATTAAATTTGCAAAGTAACCGACAGATGAAACAATCGGAAATAAGTCGTAATCAATTGGAAATACAGCGTATCTGTTTGGAAGAAACTGAGGCTAAAGAGAAAGCCTATTCCGATTATATCACTCGGAAGAATGAACTTTCAAATGCCATTAAACTCTGGAAAGAGCATTATTTGCAATATGCGCCTGTAGAAGGGGAGTTAGAATATCTTGGTTTCTGGCGGAACAATCGTTTTGTACAGTCCGGGCAGGAGCTATTCTCCATCATTCCCGATAAAACTAACATCTTGGGTGAAGTAGTGATACCTTCTTTCGGTGCAGGAAAAGTAGAAGTTGGGCAAACAGTAAACGTAAAAATGGACAACTATCCATATGATGAATATGGATTACTGAAGGGAGTGGTGAAATCTGTTTCACGCATTACCAACAAGATAAAAACTCAAAATGGAGACATGGATACTTATCTGGTAATCATATCTTTTCCCGATGGTACATTAACTAACTTTGGGAAAATATTACCCCTCGATTTTGAAACAAAAGGTACAGTTGAGATTATCACCAAACGAAAACGTTTGATTGAAAGACTATTTGATAATTTAAAATCAAAAGGAGAAAAATAAGAATATGCTACTCCACCGTTTTCCCGTAGAATACCAAATGGATTCGCAAGACTGCGGACCTGCATCCCTTAAAATTATTGCTAAGCATTTTGGTAAGTTTTACTCATTGCAGTTCATGCGTGACCGTTGCGGCATTACCAAAGAAGGTGTATCGTTACTTGATCTAAGTACCGGGGCAGAAAGCATCGGGCTGCGAACGCTTGCCATAAAATGTACCATTGATGATGTGGTGAACAGTATTCCGTTTCCTGCAATTGTGTTTTGGAATGACAGTCATTTCATCGTGGTATATCATTCTGATAGGAAATACATATGGGTCTCGGATCCAGCAAAAGGACGCATAAAATACACGCATGAAGAATTTCGAAAGGGTTGGTATCAAAGGGATGAAAGCCAAGGTGTATTACTTGCCGTGGAACCAACTACTGATTTTAAGAATAGTAAAGCTGAACAAGAACAGAAGAGAAACAGCTTTTCGAGCATTATTAAATATTTTTTTCCATATAAAAAGAGCTTCGGGTTAATATTTATTATTATGCTCGTTGTTACTGTCTTACAAGGTATGTTACCATTTATCTCTAAAGCGGTGATTGATGTCGGCATTAAAACTTCGGATAGGAACTTTATTAATATGGTACTGATAGGGAATATCTGTATCTTGTTGAGTGTAATGATTTTCAATGTGTTGAGGGATTGGATCTTATTGCATATCACGGCGCGGGTAAATATTGCTTTGATTTCTGACTACTTGATAAAATTGATGAAGCTACCTGTTACTTTCTTTGAGAATAAGCTGCTGGGCGATATTTTGCAACGGGCACAAGATCATGAACGTATACGCAGTTTCATTATGAATAATTCTTTGGCATTGATATTTTCAACGCTTACATTTGCCGTCTTTAGTATTATTTTATTGATTTACAATTCTATAATTTTCTATATATTTTTATCAGGATCGGTTCTGTACGTTTGTTGGGTGTTACTGTTTTTGAGCATACGTAAAAAACTGGATTGGGAATATTTTGAACTTTTGTCCAAAAACCAAAGCTATTGGGTGGAAACCGTTTCGACTATACAGGATATCAAAATCTACAATTATGACAAGTACCGGCGGTGGAAATGGGAAGAAATTCAGGCACGGCTTTATCATGTCAATAAGCGTGTTCTTGCCATAACCAATGCTCAAAATCTGGGTGCCCAATTTATAGAAAATATCAAAAATATGGCTATCGTGTTTTTCTGTGCTATGGCGGTTATCAAAGGTGAAATAACATTTGGAATAATGATTTCTACACAATTTATTATTGGTATGCTCAATGGTCCGCTTGTGCAATTTATTAATTTTGTGGTATCAGCGCAATATGCCAAAATCAGTTTCTTACGCATCAACGAGATTCGTCAGTTGGAAAATGAGGATGAATTACTTTCTATTGGCAGTACAACCATCCTTCCGGAAAGAAAAACGATTCTATTAGAGAATATACATTTTCAATACACGCCTAACTCTCCTTTGGTTCTGCGTAATATTTACTTGCAAATACCGGAAAATAAAATCACGGCAATTGTGGGAGGAAGTGGTAGTGGTAAGTCAACTCTTCTGAAACTATTGGTTCGGCTTTATAAGCCCAGCCATGGAGAAATAAAAATGGACAAGATGAATGTAAGTGCCATTAATCTACGCCAATGGAGAAACATGTGTGGTGTGGTAATGCAAGATGGAAAAATATTCAGTGATACCATCTTGAATAATATTGTATTAGATGATGAACAAATTAATTATACGCGTTTGAGGGAAGTTTGTCGTATCGCTCAGATTGAGGATGAGATAAACGCGATGCCCAAGGGTTTTGAAACGACCATTGGAGAAACCGGACGCGGGTTGAGTGGAGGACAAAAGCAGCGTTTGTTGATTGCTCGTGCGCTGTATCGGGATCCGAAATTTCTCTTTATGGACGAAGCCACAAACTCTTTGGATTCAATAAATGAACGAAAAATTGTGAATGCCTTGAACAATGCATTTGAACAGCGTACTGTTGTTGTTATTGCTCACAGGCTTAGTACCATTCGTAATGCTGATCAAATTGTGGTGTTGGACAAAGGTTTTATCGTTGAGACCGGAACTCATGAAATATTGATGGAGAAAAAGGGGCATTATTTTGAGTTGGTTTCTTCACAGGTACAAGATTAACGGAGAATATCCGGGAGCGTGTATCAGAAGTCACTGCCATAACACACTTATAAGATAATATGAATTTGAGAATAACTTATTACTCAAAGTATAGGAAATGAATCTGGAAGGATACATTACAATTGTCCGCTTTCTACCAACAGTATCACTCGTTCGGTTAACTTATCTTCTCCTTCGGGGTCATATTGTTTTTTTAAACTGGCTCCGAAAAGAGCGGCAAATGTTTGATAGAATCCTGCTTTAAAAGGTCCCATAAATGCTTTTACCAGTTCATAAGAACTTTGATGGCTTTGCCGGTCTATCAGCTTTATCAACAGTTTGCCTTGTGCAAAAGAGAGCTTTTTCATTCGTGGAGTATATTGCTCCTTCAATCCTTTTTCCACCCGTTTGATATGACGTTGGCGGGCTTTTTCGTTGGGCAGGGTCTGTAAGTATTCGTAAGTTTCAATGATGGTGCGGTTAATTTCTCTGGCAATAGGATACACTTTCTTCACATTTCTCACCAATTTATAATATTCCATCTGCTCTTTTCTGTTTCTGAATTTTAAAGGCTTGAATATATGAATGGTCGGAATCTGGAAAGCCGGGATTGTATCACCATTATACACACACATAGGTACCAGGTATCCACCGAGATTTGTTTTTTCCTGTGCCAGTGATTCGGAAGAAAACAATAAGGCGATAGATAACATCAAAAGTCCTATGGTAAGCCTCATATTCATTTTGCAAAAATAAAGGATTAAATTTATATTAATGGTTTTCCTTGCAGCATTAACCTATTTAAATTATCTTCGACAATTCGTTTGCTATTTAAAACACAATAACCACACTCGATATGAACGAAAGCATATCTATATTGAGTATATTCCTACTTGTTAATATGACGTTGATAACTTCTACTTGCCATGCTCAGAATCGTTCGGATTATCCTTGGGAAGAGGTGATGGAAAACTTGTCTATATCCGATGAAGAAGGAGATACACGTAATTGGGAGAATGAATTGGAGGAATTAACCGATCTTGTTAACAACCCTGTTAATATAAACTCTGCCACCAAAGAGCAGTTACAGCGGTTTCCTTTTCTTAATGATGTTCAGATTGAGAATTTACTTGCGTACATTTATATTCACGGATCGATGCAGACTGTCTATGAACTTCAGTTAGTGGAGGAGTTGGATCGGCAGACTATTCAATATCTGCTTCCTTTTGTCTGTGTAGAGCCTGTTGATAAGAAAGAGTCTGTTACGTTAAAGCAGATTTTAAAATATGGAAAACATGAAGCGGTGACTCGTATGGATGTGCCTTTGTATAAGCGTAAGGGATACGAGAAAAATTACTTGGGTCCTGCTGTTTATAACTCGGTGAAATATGGATTTCACTATCGGGAAAAGGTTTATGCAGGTATAGTTGCCGAGAAAGATAGCGGCGAACCTTTCGGAGCTTTACATAATAAGCAGGGATACGATTACTACTCTTTCTATCTACTTCTTCATGATATAGGAATACTGAAAACTGGAATTGTAGGAAACTATCGGTTGAACTTCGGTCAGGGACTGGTACTCGGACAAGGTTCTATGTTTGGAAAAACAGCTTATTCTTCGTCTTTCACTTTCAGGAGTACAGGTATACGCAGACATACTTCTACCGACGAATATAATTATTTTCGTGGGAGTGGCATAGCTCTAAAATGGAAACAATGGACACTTTCCGTATTTTATTCACATCGTTCGTTGGATGGAGTGATAAAAGGCGGTGAAATTACCTCGATTTATAAAACAGGTTTACACCGAAGCGAAAAGGAAGCTGATAAAATGAATCAATTGACTATGCAGATGAGCGGAGGAAATATCAGTTATACCGGAAATAGTTATCAACTGGGTATAACCGGTGTTTATTACTGTTTTAACAGGTCTTATGAACCGGAACTTAAAGACTATTCAAAATACAACCTACATGGTCGTTCTTTTTATAATCTGGGTATGGATTATAAATATCGTTTTCATCGTTTTTCTATACAAGGAGAAGCAGCTTTGGGGATCAGTGGTATGGCTTTTATGAATCAGGTGCTTTATTCTCCTTTACAAGATATCCGGTTGATGTTGGTTCACCGTTATTATTCCCATGATTATTGGGCTATGTTTGCTCATTCATTTAGTGAAGGAAGTAGTGTTCAGAATGAAAACGGATGGTATCTGGCTGCTTCTGTAAATCCTTTCAACCGTTGGACATTTTTTGTTTCTGCCGATCTGTTTTCTTTTCCGTGGTGGAGGTACCGGATAAGTAAGGCCTCGAAAGGAGTGGATCTGCTCTTTCAGGCAAATTACGTTCCGTCGAAAACGGTTGATATGTATGTGAATTACCGTTATAAACAAAAAGAACGTGATGTGACCGGTACGCAGGGAAAAGTGATTCTGCCCACCTATCATCACCGGCTGCGTTATCGATTGAACTATTTACCCTGCTCTTCGTTATCTCTCCGGACAACAGTCGATTATAATCATTTTCATTCATCCGGAAAAACGGCTGGACAAGGTTATCAACTGACGCAGACGGCTGGATGGAAACTTCCCTGGTTGCCTCTGACAGCAGAATTGCAAGGTAGCTATTTTCATACAGACGATTATGATTCACGCATTTATATCTACGAGAAAGGGTTGCTGTATTCTTTTTATACTCCATCTTTTCAGGGAGAAGGTATTCGCTTGGCTATTCATTTTCGCTATGATATGAACAAGCATTGGACAGCAATTGCCAAGCTCGGACAAACCACATATTTTGATCGTGATGAAATAGGTTCCGGCAACGACCTGATCAGGGGAAATAAAAAAACGGATGTACAAATGCAGCTGCGTCTAAAGTTTTAGTAATTTTGTAGAAATTCAAAACAGTTTCTAAGATTGAACGATTAAACAGAATTAAGTATGACTATTATTTTTCCTTCTCCTATATTCGGACCGGTTCATTCACGTCGGTTAGGGGTCTCACTTGGAATAAATTTGCTTCCTTCCGACGGAAAAGTATGTTCTTTCGATTGCATTTATTGTGAATGTGGTTACAATGGTGAACATCGTCCTAAATCTTCATTACCGACCCGCGAAGAAGTCCGTATGGCTCTGGAAGAGAAATTAAAAGAGATGAAAAGCAACGGACCTGCTCCCGACGTACTGACTTTCGCCGGAAACGGTGAGCCGACTGCTCATCCTCACTTTCCGGAGATTATCGAGGATACACTTGCTTTGCGTGATGCTTACTTTCCGGATGCAAAGGTGAGTGTGCTCAGTAATGCTACTTTTATTAACCGTCCGGCTGTATTCGATGCGTTGAACAGGGTGGATAATAACATTTTAAAGTTGGACACGGTGGATGAAGAGTATATCCGGACTGTAGATCGTCCGAACGGACGATACGATCTGAATGGAACAGTCGGACTTTTAAAAGCTTTTAAAGGTAATTGCATCGTGCAGACTATGTTTATGAAAGGAAAATATAAGGGGAAAGATGTGGATAATACTTCTGACAAGTATGTACTTCCCTGGTTGAAAGTTGTAAAGAATATTGCCCCAAGACAGGTGATGATTTATACGATCGATCGGGAAACTCCCGATCAGGACTTACAAAAAGCTACTCATGAAGAGTTGGATCGTATTGTGGCTCTTCTCACGAAAGAAGGACTTTCGGCATCTGCTTCTTATTGAGAATTATTCTTAAACGTATCATTTATAAAAAAGATTTGGATATGATGAAACCAATTGCTGTCAACCAACTTAGTGATAATTTCTTTGAAACCATCAGTAAAGAATGGATGTTGGTAACTGCCGGTAATAAAGATGCTTTTAATACCATGACTGCCAACTGGGGTGGTATCGGATTTTTGTGGAATAAACCGGTTGTTTATGTTTTCATTCGTCCGGAAAGATATACGTTCGGCTTTATGGAGAAAAGTGATTATTTCACTCTTTCTTTTTTAGGGGAGGAGAATAAAAGTATTCATAAAATATGTGGTTCTAAGTCGGGACGTGAGGTGGATAAGATCAAGGAGACCGGATTGAAACCGATGATTACCGATAAAGGCAACGTTCTGTTCGAACAAGGAAGGTTAAGTCTGGAATGCCGGAAATTATATACTGATGTGTTGCGGAAAGAAAACTTTCTGGATCCGTCTGTGTATGAACAATGGTATACTACACATGGAGGTTTGCATCATGTGTATGTGGCGGAGATTACGAGTGCATGGATAAAAGATAAATCTTAATAGCTTAATTTATGAAAAACAATTGTCTGATATGTTCCTTATTGTTTGCTTCGGGAATTCAGAATGCTTGGGGAGCTCAAATAACAGACCGTAAAGCAAATCCTGATCAAGCGAAACCCAATATAATTCTGATTATGTGTGATGATATGGGGTTTTCTGATTTATCGTGTTATGGCGGAGAAGTACATACACCACATATTGATTTTCTGGCGGAAAACGGGATACGTTTCAGTCAATTTAAAAATACGGGACGCAGTTGCCCCAGCCGGGCGGCTTTGCTGACAGGTAGATATCAACACGAAGTAGGTATGGGCTGGATGACTGCTGTGGATGAACATCGTCCGGGATACAGAGGACAGATATCGGACCGGTATCCTACAATCGCAGAGGTATTTCGTGAAAATGGGTACCACACTTATATGAGCGGTAAATGGCATGTTACCGTTGAAGGAGCATTTACCCAACCTAATGGAAGCTATCCGGTTGAACGGGGATTTGAGAAATATTACGGTTGCCTTTCGGGAGGGGGCAGCTATTATACTCCCAAACCGGTATTTTCGGGTTTGCAGCGCATTACGGAGTTTCCGAAAGACTATTATTATACCACAGCCATAACCGATTCTGCCGTTAGTTTTATCCGCCAACATCCGGTTGATGAACCTATGTTCATGTATTTGGCTCACTATGCTCCTCATCTGCCCCTTCAGGCTCCAAAAGAGAGAGTAGAGGCTTGTCGGGAAAGGTATAAAGCGGGATATGACGTATTGCGTAAACAACGCTTCGAACGCATCCGTCGCAATGGCTTAATCGACATTGAAGGAGAACTTCCGGTATTTGAAAAAGAGTTTGGAGGAAAACGTCCCACATGGAATAGTCTTACTCCGCAGCAGCAGGAACGATGGATTACGGAAATGGCTACTTATGCTGCCATGATTGAAATTATGGACGATGGTATCGGAGAAGTAATAAAAGCCACTAAGGAAAAAGGTATATTTGATAATACCATATTTTTATTCTTAAGTGATAACGGTGCTACCAATGAAGGCGATATGATCACGCAATTGCGTGCAGATTTGAGTAATACTCCATTTCGCAGTTATAAGCAATGGTGTTTTCAGGGAGGTACGAGTGCTCCTCTGATTATCATGTACGGAGGTGGACAACCTGATGGAAAAAAGGGAGCGGTTCGTCACGAATTTACACATATTATCGATCTTTTTCCCACTTGCCTGGATATGGCTTCTATTGAATATCCCCGGGAATTTCGAAATCATGCCATTGATGCTCCTGGAGGCAGAACGATTCTTCCGGCGTTGAAAGGAAAGAAATTATCGAAAAGAGATTTGTTTTTTGAACATCAAACCTCCTGTGGCATTATATCCGGAGACTGGAAGTTGGTTCGGGCTAATGGTAAGCAGCCGTGGGAACTGTTTAACCTGTTACAAGATCCGTTTGAACAGAACGATTTATCTGCCCGTTACCCGGATAGAGTGAAAACATTGGAAAAAAAGTGGAATCAATGGGCAGAAAAACAACAGGTATTTCCTTTTGAATACAGACTATGGACTAAGCGTATCAATTATTATAAATCCCTGTATCCCGATCAATCCGGAAAGGATTTATGATCCCAACCGTTATTCCAGACCATGAAGATGTGTTGAAAACACCGCAAATTTCACAGATTTAATAATCATTTCTATGTTAATCTGTGAAATTTGCGGTAGCGGGCTATAGTAATTTTTTTCTTTTCAGATACATCCAATATCCTGTGACAGGTAATGAAGTTCCTATCAGGGCAGCGATAAAAGTGACGATCTTTGAAAACATTCCCGCATAGGTGCCAAAATGTAAAGCACGTACTATTCTCCAGATAGGTGCTCCGCGTTTTACTTCCGCATCAAAGATAAAACTTACGATGTCTCTGTACCATTGAAATGACCACATCAATCCGGTGAGTGCACATACTAATAAGATAAGTGCTGCATATAATCCCAGTACAGAGTGTAAGTCGAACATTAACCTTCTTCTGCCTTTTTGATGTTCTATAATCAACCGGCTTTTCTTCCACTTGCGCGGCCAGTATACTGTAAGTCCGCTGATCAGGATAAAGATGAAAAAAAGGGTAGAAATACCTACAATCATTTTACCTGTCGTACGGGTATCATCCATAAGCCACCGATGGAGCTTCATCACGATCGTCAAAGGACTTTCCCGGATGGAATCATATCCCATTATTGTCAGAAGCTCTTCTTTGAATACAAGGATGGCGCCTGTAAAACAAATGATGCTGATCAAGACCCCTGCCGGTAGTGAAAGCCATAAGTGAATGTAACGGCAATATTTTTTTATTTTCATTTAAAAATGGTAAGAGATTACTGCTGAGAAATTACGTGGATCGATCTGATTGATATAACCTCCGCGATAATACGAATTGTATCCTAATGCATCGAACAGGTTGTTCAGGTATACACGGGCAGTAAACTTGTGGATACTATAGGCCAGCTGGGCGTTTATTGTAGTATAACCGGGCATGTCAAAAGGCTTTTCGTTGGTCATGGAACCGTGTCCGTCCGGCTTGATTGCAAAATCATTAACAGGACGTTTACCTACGAAATAGACTCCTATACCGGCTGATAGTCTTTTTAATACTCCTTTGTCGAATCGATATTGAATCCATCCGTTAGCAGTATGTTTCGGGGTATTCATCGGGGCTGAACCATTTTTAAAGGCCGGGCTGTTTTCGTATTTTGCATCCAGATAAGCGTAACCCATCATTACTTGGAGGTTTTCAAGTATACTTCCGCTTAATTCGGTTTCAATACCTTTTCTTTTCAGACTTCCCGCTTTATCAAAATAACCGGTAGGTTGAGTAGTTCCCGGATGATAAGTACTATAAGAGAGGTTTTTAGTAAGGATATCGAAATATGTCAGGTTAAAGCGCAGGCGGTTATTCAGCCAATCGGACTTGATGCCCACTTCAAACTGGCGGGTCTTCGATGGACCTATTTCATCTCCGTTCTCCATTCGTCTGGCTGCATGGAGAAGGCTGGTAGTAGTTGTATATGAACCGAACAAATTAATGTTCTTTATCGGAGTCAGCATGATGCCCAACATCGGATTCCAGGCATCTCCGGTAGTGGGACCTGCACTTGTGCCGTCCTGACTGCTGATATAACTGTATCTCAGTCCCAGAATAGCCTTTATATACTTATTAAAAGTCATTACTTCCTGTGCCATTATTCCATAACTTGAAGAATTGGATTCTACTGGGGTTTCGGGAACAAATTTAACCGCGACAGGTAGCACATTCGAGATGCTCGGGGCCAGTACGTTGATAGTGTCTATATTGACAGGGGTATAATTGGTGATCGACAGATCGGTGTTTTTGTAGTCGAATCCTAATTGGAATGTATGTTTAACAGGGCCGGTGAAAATATCTCTGCCGATAAAGTCAAGCTGGAAAGTTGAGTTGCGGTCATCGCGTAATGAACGTGAAATCGTTCTTCTACGCATGTTATATTCTTTATTGACTACGGTTTTTACGGAAGTACTTGTATTATCCACTTTATATGAAGAGCCGAAATATGCTGCCCGCACACTGATATTATCTGTCAGCTGGCGGGTGATGCGTGCGGCATAAGTCAGCGTCTTGTTGTTTACATTATCGTTTTTGAATCCCAGGAATTTGTTGTGTGGCATGTCGTACAGATTCTCTTCCGTATCTTTCGATAGATTGACTGAACTGGTATAAGGAGTACGGTTATCATTCAGATAATCCATTTCTATGGTAACGTTTGTTTTGTCATCCGGACGCCATTCTAATGAAGGGTTGATGTATACGCGATTGGAATGGATGACCGGACGATAATTATCCGAACGTTCGAAGGCACCGTTCATACGGAAAGCGATCGTCTGATTTTTATCCAGAACGGACTGTACGTCGAATGTGGGGCGGAACAATCCCCAGCTGCCTGCCCGCAAAGATACTTCTCCTTCATTGGTGAACTTGGGTGTTTTGGTTACTACGTTGATTACTCCGCCTGCACTTCCGAGGTCGTTTCCGATACCTTGTGTGACGGCTGCGGAACCTTTGATGACCTGTATGCTTTCTACTCCCTGCATTTCGGATAAAGCAGAGCCGGTACGGAAATCGGAATCTATCCGGACTCCATTCTTTAAAATAGGTACTCCCCGGTATCCGCGGATGGACATGCTTTCTCTTACTCCGCCATACGATCCGAAAAGAGTAACTCCGGGTACATTTTTTGCGACATCGGTTACGGTAAGTGCCCCCTGTTCGGTAATCGATTTTTCTGAGATTACAGAAATACTCTGTATCTGTTCACTGGGACGTAAAGGCATGCGGGTGATGGCATCCAGTTTTTTCGGTTGTTTATATCGTTCTCCGAACACTTCTACAGTCGATAGTAAATTATCGTCCGGTAAGAGCGTGAACGAGAGTTGCGCTACACTTCTCGAGGTGAGATCGACTGTACGGGTTTGAGTGACATATCCTACAAAGCTGACATTTATCTTGTAAACTTTACGTGCCAGATTACGCAGAATAAATCGGCCTTCACTATTGGTTGTTGTTCCGATGGTGGTACCTTCTATTTGGACAGTGGCCGAAGCCAATGGCGTATCAGTTTCGTCATAGACTACTCCACGGATGGCAGGGACTCTATCGACAGACTCTGGTTCTGTGGCAAAAAGTAACGATGGGAATATTAGTAAAACTAATAAAAGCAGGGTACTATAAATTTGCTTCATACATTTAACAGCATTAAATTAATATAAAATTTAGCGAGTCGCAAAGGTATGTGTATCTGAAAGAGTCTACAATACCTATAAAAAGGTATAATGCAACGTAGAATCCATAGAATTGGTGAGTTATATAATAAAGAAAGCGGATGAAAGTGATGATTTATTCACTTCCATCCGCTTCGTGTGTGCAGATAGTATCAGATGATTAATTTATAATTTCTTTGGCTCTGTCCAACGCTACATTTATATTCGGGCAGATATTTTGTTTTCCCAGTAATTCATAGAAGCCCGACTTCTCAAGGGTTTTGTGTACTTTCTCGTTTACTCCCGAGAGTACGATAGTGATCTTTTCCTTTTGAGACATTTTACAAAGGCTGGTCAGGTTGTGAATACCGGTCGAATCGATGAATGGAACTTTACGCATGCGGATGATGCGTACTTTAGGACGGTCACCCAATTGTGCCATTGTTTCTTCAAATTTGGTGGCAATACCAAAAAAGTACGGACCATTAATTTCATATACCTCCACGCCGGCAGGGATTATCAGATGCTCTTCGCATACGGCAATGTCCAGTTCGTCATTCGGATCGATTTCATCTTTGATGACAGATATCTCGGTTGTTTCCATCACACGTCGCATAAACAGGATACAGGCGATCACCAAGCCTACTTCGATGGCAATAGTCAGATCGAATATAATGGTGAGGAAGAAGGTGATCAGCAATACGGTCACATCCGATTTGGGATTCTTCAGCAATGCTTTGAATGTACGCCACTCACTCATATTATATGATACGATGACTAATACGCCTGCCAGGCAGGCCATTGGGATGTATTGCGCCAGAGGCATCAGAAACAGGAGGATCAGCAATAAAACTATAGCATGAATGATACCGGCTACCGGTGTTTTACCGCCATTATTGATATTAGTCATTGTGCGGGCAATGGCTCCGGTTGCGGGGATGCCACCAAATAACGGTGTGATCAGATTGGCTGTTCCTTGTGCGATCAGTTCGGTATTTGAATCGTGTTTATCTCCTGTCACACCGTCGGCTACGGTTGCCGATAGTAATGATTCGATAGCTCCCAATACAGCGATTGTAATGGCCACCGGGAATAAATCCTTGATGGCTTCCCAGTTGAGGGTGGGTATGGCTGCTTCGGGCAATTCTGATTTGATGGTAAAACGATCGCCAATGGTATCGATGGAATCAATGCCGGCATATGTCTTTAATACATATACCCCTATCGTTACCACAATAATAGCAATAAGAGAACCCGGTATCTTTTTCGAAAACCGCGGAGTAATGGCAATAATGATGATGCTGAGAATACTTACGACAGCGTTCCACCAGTTGACTGTGTCGAAATGCCGGAAATAGATCATCCATTTTCCGATAAAGTCTCCCGGAACTTTCTCTCCACCGAAATTCAATCCGAATATGTCAGCAATCTGGGTTGTGAAAATAGTGACGGCTATACCGCTGGTAAAGCCTACAATGATCGGATAGGGAATAAATTTAATAATCGCTCCCAATTTAAATACTCCCAATAGGATCAGGAGTATGCCGGCCATCAGTGTAGCTACGATTAATCCCGCTTCTCCATATTGCTGGATGATGCCATAAATGATGACGATGAATGCTCCGGTCGGTCCTCCGATTTGTACCTTGCTTCCTCCGAGCAAAGAGATGATGAATCCTGCAATGATAGCTGTAATAATTCCTTTCTCGGGTGATACACCTGATGCGATACCGAATGCGATGGCCAGAGGTAAGGCTACGATACCTACTATGATACCTGCCATCAGATCTGACATAAACATTTCCTTAGAGTAGTTCTTCAAGGTAGAGAATAACCTTGGTTTGAAATCCAACACTTTCATTTCCTTCTTTTACTTATATAATGTGATAAATGTCGTTATAATCTCCGTTTTGCAAAGTCGAGGTTGCAAAATTACATAAAATAAATGGCAATATTATGTTTTTGAACATCTTATTTATTTTAGATCGGTTTTATCTATGTTCTTATAGATTTTATTAATGGATAAAGTTCCGCGTTTTTTGAACTAAATCCTTATATTTGTGTTATTAATAACGGCATATAACCGACAAACGTAATTACCAATCTAAAATAAATCAGATTATGACTAAAAGTATTAAAGGCACTCAGACAGAAAAAAATTTGCTGACATCATTTGCTGGAGAATCACAGGCAAGAATGCGTTACACTTATTTTGCAAGTGTAGCTAAAAAAGAAGGTTACGAACAGATTGCAGCTATCTTTACAGAGACTGCCGATCAGGAAAAAGAGCATGCAAAACGTATGTTTAAGTTCCTTGAAGGAGGTATGGTTGAAATCACTGCAAGCTATCCTGCCGGTGTTATCGGTAATACTCTTCAGAATTTGCAGGCTGCAGCGGCAGGCGAACATGAAGAATGGTCTTTGGATTATCCGCATTTTGCAGATGTTGCAGAACAGGAAGGTTTCCCAATGATCGCTGCTATGTATCGCAATATCTCTATTGCAGAAAAAGGGCATGAAGAAAGATACCTTGCTTTCGTAAAAAATATAGAAGTTGCATCTGTATTCGCTAAAGAAGGCGAAGTTGTATGGCAGTGCCGTAACTGTGGTTATATCGAAGTGGGTAAAGAAGCTCCTGAGGTATGTCCGGCATGTCTGCATCCACAAGCATACTTCGAAATCAAGAAAGAAAATTATTAATAGACTGCATTTTGCAGAAGAGGGTGTCCGAAAAGGGTACCCTCTTTTTTTATGTAAAAGTCCGAACTT
>ERZ838225.813-NODE-813-length-36071-cov-10.986201_pt1 | contig 36071 bp, 30 predicted proteins | sample MGYA00519684_ERZ838225 | MGnify/ENA primary metagenome ERZ838225 (study PRJEB31850, sample SAMEA3708829) | human gut metagenome | biome: human gut; feature: human-associated habitat; material: faeces | place: China | collected 2014 ... | reverse complement strand
ATGCTGCCGGAACTAGTTAAGGAATCCCACGGTTTTAACCGTGGGAGTATGTCAAAGGTTCGTAGTCGAAGTGACAGTCTGTCTTTTCGTTAAGCTCATTATGGCATGCACTTCAATGGATTATTTTACATTGTGGATGCTTCTGGAAAGATTATAGCACTTGCGTCGAATGAGTATGAAAGTGGATCTTGGTCGTGGAAAGTACCACTTAATTAAAAGAATTTGAATTTTTGTGTTCAAAATTAAGGGAGAGAGTAATATGGCAGAGCATATGATAATGATATCATCCGATGAAGAAGATGTCACTAAGTTAAAAAAATTAATAAACGACTATGATTTTAAAATAGATACAATATCTAACTACCTAGGTCTGAGCATTGAACAATTAAAGAAATTTCTTGATGGAGAGAGCTTATTTCCAAACGATAAAAGGAAGTTCTTCCAAATAAGCGACAAAATTAACTTGTTGTATTACAGTACTGAAATGGAAAAGGATATAGAGCTAGAAGGATTTTTAACTGTATTAGTACAATTTCACGGGATATCAACAACGAGCATTGCAAAAATATCAGGAGTCTCTTTGCAAGATGTTGAAAATTGTATGGAGCATAAATTTGATCAAGTATCTGACGATGCAAAATATAAAATTGCAATAACAGCAATGCGGTTGAGATTTTTATTGAAAGAGTGCGAAACTCAAAATGAAAATGTTTAATAACAGAGCAATGACGGAAAGCCATGGGGACGAATCTGTCCCCGTGGCTTTTTCTGTGCCTAAATGTTTTTTCAAAAGAAGTGAAATCTCCATTGTTATTCGATTCGACATGGTTTACAATAAAAACTATGCATATTAGGTCAGATGCAAAATGAAAAAGGAGGAGATTGGAAAATGATACGTTTATTTGAAGAACATCAGGTTCGAAAGACAACTGAGCTTTCGTCATCTTTGTGGGATTTTAGTCAGGTGACAGATGGAAAAAATACGCCGGTTGGAAAAGTAACGGTGCCTTCCTGTTGGGAAAGCTATCCTGGCTTTGAAGCTTACAGAGGACAGGGCTTGTATGAGCGTAACTTTGAGGCAGACGGTGATGTGCGCATTGTCTTTAAGGGTGTCAGCCATACGGCAAAAGTTTTCGTGGACGGAAACCAAGTTGCAGAGCATTACAATGCATTTACTCAGTTTGAGGCAGTGGTCAAAAATTTGCCGTCAGGTGTTCATAAGTTAAGTGTCTTGGTGGATAACTCATTTTCTGAGGCGTCTGCCCTTCATGTGGAAAATGATTACCAAAGCTACGGCGGTATTTCAAGAGGTGTGGTATTAGAAAAGCTTCCGAAGCATTATATTAGACAGATGCATTTCACCCCGATTTATAGGGAAGGCAGTTGGTATGCGAAGATTAAGCTTGTGATTGCTTCTCTTACGAAAGAGGCATGGGATGGAACTGTGAATGTCACGCTGAAAAATGGGGAGACAGAAGCCTTTTTGTGCAGCGAGACTTGTAGTATGAAAGAAAATGAAGACGAGCTTACGATTGAGACTGATGAGATTGCCTGCAAGGCTGTAAGTGCTTGGGCACCGGAGCATCCGACTCTTTATCAGGTAACGGCACGGCTTCAGGATGAGAGTGGCTGTGTGATTGATGATTTGACTGACCGTGTGGGCTTTCGTGAAGTGAAGACACAGGGAAAGGACATCCTTTTAAATGGAAAGAAGCTTCGCATTAAGGGCTTCTGCCGTCATGAGGATCATCCGCAATTTGGCTGTGCGCTGCCGCTTTCTGCAATCATGCAGGATTTGCAGCTTGCACGAGATATGGGAGCAAATTCAATTAGAACATCTCACTATCCAAATGATGAGCTGTTTTTGGATCTGTGCGATGAGCTAGGCATTTTGGTATGGGAGGAGAATCATGCAAGAGGCTTAAGTGAAGAGCAGATGAGAAATCCAAACTTCGAGCGCCAGTGTGAGACTTGTATTCGCGAGATGATAGCAGCTCACTATAATCATCCGTCTATTTATATCTGGGGTATTTTAAATGAGTGCGCAAGTGATACCGAATACGGAAAATCTTGTTACAAGGCTCAGTTTGAGTTGATTGAGAGCTTAGACAAAACACGCCCGCGTTCATTCTCAAGCTGTCGCTTTAAGACTGATATCTGCTTTGATCTGGTCGATGTGGTTTCCTATAATATCTATCCAAAGTGGTACCACAACACACCGGTAGCCGAGTATTTGGATGATTTATACAAGTGGATTCAGACAACACCGGGAGAGGGAAAGCCATTTTTAATCACTGAGGTTGGGGCAGGTGCAATCTATGGATACCGCACACCGGCAAAGGTAAAGTGGTCTGAGGAGTATCAGGTGCAGGCACTTGAGGAGCAGTTAAATGCGATCTTATCCTACAATGATTGTTCTGGCGTTTATATCTGGCAGTTTTGCGATGTGCGCGTAACAAATGATTGGTGGAATACACGTCCGAGAACAATGAACAACAAGGGAATTGTGGATGAGTACAGAAGACCGAAGCTAGCTTATGAGACAGTTAAGAAAATCTTTTCGTCTGTTGATACATACAGAGAATAAGGCTTCAATTGAATGATACTTGTATGAAAAAACACAAGTGAATCTAAAAAAATAGATGTATGAAATAAGATAAAAAGTAACGAACATGGAAGGAAAACACGATGGAAAAACAGAAGAAGTTTTCACTGAAAAACTATCTGTATGAGTATAAATGGTGGTATGTGTTTGGCATAGCAATTTTGCTTTGTGTCGATCTGGCAAATATTTATATTCCGCAGTTTATCGGAGATATAATTGACGGACTGACAAATGAAACGCTGACAAAAGCCGGAATTCCAATGATGCTCATGAAGATATTGATTGCAGGACTGATTATGATGTTTGGCCGTTTTGGATGGCGCTACTGTATTTTTGGTGCATCCAGAAAGATTGAATATCGTCTTAGAAATGATATGTTTGGTCATTTGGAAACATTGTCGGCACGTTATTTTAATGAGCACAAAACAGGTGATCTGATGGCTCATTTCACCAACGATTTGGAAGCTGTGCGAGTGGCAGTAGGTATGGCTGTCATTACAACCTTTGATGCAGCTGTCATGTCAATTATGGTTATCATTAAAATGATCATATATGTTGACCTGCGTTTGACTGTGCTTGCATTTGTTCCAATGATTCTTGTTGCAATCGGATGTTATTTCTTTGGTGTTCAGATGAAAAAGCGCCAGACTGCCAGACAGGAAGCCTTTTCATTTCTTTCAGATAAGGTGCAGGAAAGTATTTCTGGTATCCGTGTTTTAAAGGCCTTTGTTCAGGAGAAGAAGGATCTTGAGGAATTTCAAAAGGCAAATGAAAATAACATGGAAAAGAATCTTGCTGTTGTGAAGCTAAGGAGTTTGTTTGGACCACTGCTTGATTTGATTACGGGAATCAGTCTTCTTTTGACATTGATCATTGGAGGAAAAATGGTAATTAATGGAACTGTATCAGTTGGTCAGTTTGTTGCATTCAACTCTTATATAGGTATGCTCGTATGGCCGATGATTGCTTGTGGTGACTGTATAAATACATTTAGTCAGGCATCAGCAGGCTATAAGCGTATCAAGGATATCTTCGATGAAAAGCCGGATATTATTGATAAGGTAAAAGAGAAGGATGGTGAGCATTTAACTGGTGATATAGAGCTGAAGAATCTGACATTTCAGTATCCAGATGGCGATACACCTGTTTTAAAGAATGTGAGTGTTCACATTAAACCAGGCGAGATGTTAGCAGTACTTGGACGAACTGGAAGCGGAAAGTCTACGCTTGCAGATCTGCTTCTTCGTGTATATGACTGCGAAAAAGGAATGCTTTTGATGGATGGAAGATCTATTGATGAGATTCCGCTTCATGTGCTTCACCGTGATGTGGCTTATGTGCCTCAGGAAAATTTTATGTTCTCAGATACACTTGAGGAAAATATAGCGTTTGGACTTGAGGATCGTATTTTTGATCATCCAAAGCTTCGCGATAATATTAAGGAAGCAGCAGAGGCGGCCTGCATTCACAGCAATATTATTGATTTCCCAGAAGGCTATCAGACACTTGTTGGAGAGCGCGGTGTAACGCTTTCAGGCGGTCAGAAGCAGCGAAGCTCTATTGCACGTGCGCTTCTTAAGAATGCCCCTGTATTGATTATGGATGACTCACTGTCTGCTGTCGATACAGATACAGAGGAGCAGATTTTAGAGAATCTGATTCGTCTGCGCAAGGGAAAAACAACTATTATTATTGCACATCGTGTTTCTACGCTTCAAAAGGCTGATCATATCGCAGTATTGACTGAGGGTGAGCTGACTGAGTATGGTACACATGATGAATTAATCCGCGAGGGCGGCTTCTATGCAAAGATTTATGAGAAGCAGCAGCTTGAGCAGGAATTAAATGAGATGTAAGGGGGTGCAGCAAGATGAATTCAATGACAGATGACAAATTGGAAAGTAATTATAAAGGAAATGCGCTGCTGCATCTTTTGTCTTATATGAAGCCGTATGCCGGATGGGTTATGCTTTGTCTGGTGCTTGTGCTGGCACTTACGGGATTTGATTTATATAGACCAACACTGATTGGAGATGCGATTGACAACTTCGAGACGCAGGGCGATTACAATGTAATTATTAATACAGCATGGAAATACGGTATTGTGCTTGTAGTAAGCTTTATTTTCAATATGGCACAGACCTGGATTTTGCAGAAGACTGGACAAAAGATCATTCTGACTGTAAGACGAGAGCTGTATATTCATATTCAAAGCTTAAGCAGTCGTTTCTTTGATCTTACGCCCGTTGGAAAGCTTGTCACAAGAGTGACAAATGATGTTGAAGCATTAAATGAGATGTATTCAGGCATTTTGGTGCGCTTATTTAGAAATATCGTAAAGATAATAGGACTGGCTGTTGTTATGATTGCGCTAGACAGAGGACTGGCACTTGTTTCATTTGTGCTTCTGCCTATTGTTATGGTGCTTACAGTTGTTTTTCGTATTATTTCAAGAAAAACATATCGGATTGTACGCACAAAGCTTACAGATATCAATACATTTTTATCTGAGAATATTTCAGGAATGCGCGTAATTCAGATCTTTGGACGAGAGGAGCGAAAGTTCGAGGAGTTTAAGGATAAGGATTACAAGCTGTACCGCGCACACTACCGTGAGATGATGGTGTTTGCGATTTTTCGCCCGCTAATCTATATTTTAAGTGTATTGTCTTTAATGATAGTGCTTGGCATCGGAAGCAATGAAGTGTTAGATGGGGCAATTTCCATCGGAACTCTCTATATTTTCTCACAGTACATTCAGCAGTTTTTTGATCCGATTCAGGAGCTTGCCGAGCAGTTTTCAACACTGCAGTCATCAATAGCATCAGCAGAAAAGATCTTTACAATTCTCGCTGAGGAGCCACAGGTTAAGGAGGATGAAAATCCTATTGTTCTGCCAAAGGTTCTCGGACGCATTGAGTTTGACCATGTATGGTTTGCATATGATGGAGAACATTATGTACTTCGTGATGTTTCCTTTGTAATTGAGCCTGGTGAGAAGGTGGCATTTGTTGGCGCAACAGGAGCTGGAAAATCGTCTATTTTAAATCTAATCGGACGTTATTATGATATCCAGAAGGGTCATATTTATATTGACGGTGTGGATATTAGAAAGCTTTCCAAGAAGCAGCTTCGAAGTGCGATTGGACAGATGCAGCAGGATGTATTTATCTTTGAGGGAGATATTGAGTCAAATATTCGCCTGCACGACGATATCCCGTTTGAAGATGTGAGAGCTGCTGCCGAGTATGTTAATGCATCACATTTTATTGAAAAGCTTCAGCAAAAATATAAGGAGCCTGTTACAGAGCGCGGTGCAACTTTTTCAGCAGGAGAGAGACAGCTCCTTTCATTTGCAAGAACGCTTGCGCATAAGCCGGCAATTCTTGTAATGGATGAGGCAACAGCAAATATTGACACAGAGACTGAAATTTTAATTCAGGAAGCGCTTGAAAAGCTGATGAAGGGACGAACTACTATTATGGTAGCGCATCGTCTTTCAACAATTCAGCATGCTGACTGCATAATGGTTATGCATAAGGGAAAGATCAGAGAGCGCGGAACACATCAGGAACTTTTGGCACAGAACGGAATCTACAAAAAGCTTTATGAGCTGCAAATTCATCATGTGATATCAAATACATAAGTCACATGAAGTATTATTATTCTCAGGCATTTAAGATTCATAAGGCATTACCAGAAAGTAGATATATATTTAACATTGATATGGAAGATCAGCTTCCAGAAAAAGACGAGGATATTTATCGCGTAGAAGTTTCTCAGAAAAATGGACAGTGGGCATACAGTTCACCGATTTTTGTAAGAAATGTATAAGAGAGGAAATAACTAATAAGACGGGGAAATGGTATTCCCCGTCTTGTTAGTTTTAGATCAGATATTTATTACGAAGTGCATTTTCTTCATCTTCTGTTAATCCAACAGCATTACGAAGAAAATTTTGAATTGAGCCATGATTTTCTTCAATTAGATTATAAAAATGTTGAAGATATTCAATGTGTGCAAGCCAGGTGTATTTTGTCATGTAAACAGCTACATCTGGTGGACAATCTGGTGGCAGTATTTTCTGAATATTGATAATTTCTGCATCGGCTTCTTTCTGTTTGTAAAGATTAGTGGCAAGATAGTCAGCTTCAATATCCTTTTTAGGAATTTGCAGAACTTCACATAAAAGAACTGTGAGGATTCCGGTACGATCTTTTCCGCCTGCGCAGTGCCACAAAACACCACCATTAGTTTGAAGTAGTGTTTGAAAAAAATTATGCATCTGGTGAAGGGTATATGGGACAGTTGCATAATCAGCATAGTAACCAGACATTTCATAAAAAAAGAATTTTGGATCTGCTGAAGCTTTTTTAATTGCATCTTTTTGAAGTTCTTCACGAGATTTTTTATCTTTAGCAATTCCAGCATTACGCTCAGGACTTAGAGACATTGGAATATATGTAATACCTTCAATCTTTTGATCTGGCTGTTCAGTACGTTCTTCTAGATTTCGAAGATCAAGAATATAACGTACTCCAAGCTTTTTAAGTTTTTCCATATCCGCTTGAGTTGCATTGTGCAGATGGTCACTGCGGAAAAGCAGGTTGCTTATTATTTTTTTTTCAAAAACATTAGTCATGCCACCAAGATCACGTAAATTAGTCATGCCTTTAAAATCGATATGTTTACTGAGCATTGTTTATTTCTCCTTAAAATTGAATTTTTATTCTAAATAGTATTTCTATTGATCCACATCTGTGCTCATTACTGCCTTTATACGGTTAGTTCCATTCCATTTACAAAATCAGGATTTTCGGATGCAAATATTGTATATTCTTTTGCTCCTGGTTCTGCTTCAAACACATAATGAAGTGCAATATCCGTAATTTCCTGTTGATCTGTTGGTGCATACCATTTTAATACTTTCATTAATCAAACTCCTTTTTTGTAGTTAAATGTTATCCTTTTAATAGCAATTCCATATTTCTTACTATTAAAATATCATGTTTTTTTAAATTGTCAATCATATATTTTGTAGTTTTTGTTGTGTTTGACATATATTGGCGATAAAAACATGGGGGAATATAAAAATATGACATTGCGCAAATGTAAGCGATGAATATGACTACGTTCACGACCTACAGAGAATTGTGCTAGATGGAGATTCATACGGAAATTTCGAGTTGATAATAGTTAAAGATTAAAATATATAAATATTCTTTACTTTAAACTGTAAAAGTTTAAATCAGCAGTTGACGTAACGTGCAGTATGGCTTATAATAAATCTATATGTTGAGGTCGAGGGCAAGGCTTTTGCCCTCGATTGTCGTCATAGAGGGAATCTATTATAAGAAAGGGAAATGTTATGAAAAATCGAGAACGGCTTGGAAGCCGACTTGGCTTTATCATGCTGTCGGCTGGCTGTGCAATTGGCTGTGGCAATGTGTGGAAGTTTCCATGGATGTGCGGACAAAATGGAGGCGGAGGCTTTATGCTGGTATATCTGGCGTGCCTTATTTTATTAGGTCTTCCGGCAATTGTTATGGAGTTTGCAGTCGGACGAGCATCGCAGGCAAGTCCAGTTTTTATGTATCGAAAGCTGGAAAAACCAGGCCACAAATGGGGAATCTTTGGCATTGTATGTCTGATTGGAAATATTGCACTGATGGCATTTTATACTGTTGTTACTGGATGGATTATCTATTATTTCGTTAAGTTCTTAACTGGACAAAATGATAGTTTTGGTTTTGCGGCTATGATAACTAATCCAGGTGTAAATGTTACGTTCTTGCTGGTTACAGTAGTTGCTGCATTTGCAATTTTAAGCTTTAATCTGCAGGGCGGTTTGGAGCGTGTAACAAAGTACATGATGGTATCACTATTAATTTTAATGATGATACTTGCTATTCATGGTTTGACACTTTCAGGAGCAAAGGAAGGCTTAAAGTTTTATTTGGTTCCTGATTTTTCAAAAATTAATGGTTCAGTAGTCGTTAGTGCGATGAATCAGGCATTTTTCACGCTGTCAACAGGAATGGGCGGTATGGCAATATTTGGAAGCTATATCGGAAAGGATCGTTCTTTGATGGGCGAGTCTGTTCATGTAATTGTACTTGATACATTTGTCGCAGTTATCGCTGGTGTTATCATGTTCTGCGCATGCTTTACTTATGGACTTGAAGTTAATGCAGGACCAAGCCTTCTGTTTGATACAATGGCAACAGTATTCTCTCATATGCCGGGAGGACGCTGGTGGGGTGCGTTGTTCTTCTTGTTTATGGTATTTGCAGCGATGTCTACCGTGCTCGGTGTCTGTGAAAATATTCTTGCAATGGTTCGCGAGCTTACCGGATGGTCACGTCCAAAGGGATGCGTTGTCTGTGCTGCAGGAATCTTTGTACTTGCATTGACAACCGCACTTGGCTACAGCGTAATTAAATTCCAGCCATTTGCAGAGGGAACAGCATGGCTTGATTTATGGGATTTTATTGTATCTAACAATATCCTTCCGCTTGGATCGCTTGTACTTGCACTGTTTTGCTGCAACAAGTTTGGATGGGGCTGGGATAAGTTCATGGAAGAGGCTAATACAGGAAAGGGCCTTAAGATAAAGTCATGGATGAAGCCAATCTTCAAATATTTTGTTCCAGCAGCAATTTTGTTCATCTATATTTATGGAATGATTAATTTCAAGTGGAAATAAAAATAACACCTCGCATCGTATTTAATAGTACGGTGCGAGGTGCTTTTTTGTATGCATAAGACGAAAAAGAAGAGTTTATTCAGCAGTAGTTAATACATACTTTGCGGTGTTTACGGCAGCATCCTTTCCAACTTCATTATATCCAGCCTGATAATAATGGAAAGAATCCTTCATCAGTCCGCGTGCTTTCATGGTTTCAAACAGGCGGCTTACGACGGTGATATCTTTTCTGTGTTCTGCAAATGAATACTGGGCGTTTCTAATCTCATCGTAGCAGATATCATCAGCAGTTCCATTATAAGCGCCAATTCCAATTAAAAAACAATGTTCAATTCCGACAGCCTTTAGCTTTTCATACATGTGCATAAATTGTTTTGTATATTCGTCAGCACTTGTATGGTGATCTCCGTCAGATTCTCCCTGACACCAAAGAAGATACTGATGGCGAAGGGTAATGTTATGCTGTTCGCAGAATGTTTGCGCGCTTTTTAAACGTGTTAATGTGTCTGTAAGATAGTCATCGTGATCCTGCCAGCTTGCGATGACAGAGCCGCCCTTGCTTGATGACAGGCCAAGAACTGGAACGCCAGTATTTTGAAAATAGGTATTTATAAAAGAAGTGACAAGTGAGCCAGTCTTCATACCTGGCTCAAAAATACCAGTGGGATTATTTTCCAAAGCACCAAAAGGCTCTGCGATTGGATAAAGTCTGGTTGGATCAGAGATTGCGCGAAATTCAACACCAGCACCAGAAATTAAGTCAGGTGCACCTTCTGGAAATTGTGTACAGGCAATGCCGCGGCCAGCCATATTGGACTGTCCGGCGAATAAAAATAAATCATATGTTGTCATAAGTCCACCTTCTGTTATAGTATTTTTCAAGTGGAGTATAGCACTGAAAGTGCTGATACACAAGTGCAAAAAAATTGTGAAAGTCATTCACCTTCGGGTTAGATTTAATTTGGATGTGAATGAGGTTAAGAATAGTTACAAAAGATAAAAAAGTGTGGTACTATAAGAGTGTTTTTGAGGATTTCACTTTAGAAAGGAAATATTATGCATACAAAGGAATCATTAAAAAAACAGCTTACAGCGATGGGACTTACAGGTGAGGAAACAATTTTAATTCATTCTTCTATGAAGGCAATCGGTGAAACACAAAAAGGAGCTGAGACGGTGTTAGATGCTTTGATGGAGTTTTTTGAAAAGGGTTTATTGCTTCTTCCGACACATACATGGAAGACGATAAATGCAGAGAATCCTGTTTTTGATGTGGATAATGAACCAGCGTGTGTGGGGATTTTGCCTAATTTATTTTTGAAACGTCCTGGTGTGATTCGCTCATTGCATCCGACTCATAGTATGGCAGGCTTCGGAAAAGATGCTGAGTCATATTTGGCCGGTGAAGAAATGCGCAATACACCGTGTACACCAGGCGGCTGTTATGATCGTTTAAAGGATATCGGAGGCAAAATTCTCTTGGTTGGGGTTGGTCATGAGCGAAATACATATATCCATAGTGTAGAGGAAGTGCTTAATGTGCCAAATAGACTGTCTGACATGCCAGTTCTTATGAAAATCGTGCAGCATGGAAAAAAGCCAGTTTCTGTCTATATGAGAAAGCACTATAACTCACAGCAGCCACATATTTCTGAGGATTTTGTTAAGCTTAATCGTGCATTTGATGAATGTGGAGCTGCAGTACATACGGTATTTGGATCAGCAGAGTGTATTTTATGCGATGCAAGACGTATTTTTGAAGTGACTCGCCATGTGCTGGCACCTGAGCCAGAGTGTCTGGTGACGGGAGGAGAAATTGCACCTGAAAGATGGCAGGAACTTATTAGATAAAAGATACGATAGAAAGCAGGTAAGATATGACAAAGATATTTGCACATAGAGGCGCAAGTGCATATGCGCCGGAAAATACAATGGAGGCTTTTGAGTTAGCAGCAAAGCAGGGAGCAGATGGCATTGAGCTTGATGTTCATGTGACAAAGGATGGCGAAGTAGTGGTGACACATGATGAAAAGATTGAACGTGTCAGCAATGGAAGCGGTTTTGTAAAAGATATGACACTTCGTGAATTGAAGAGATTATCCTTCCACAATCATATGGAGTCCTATGTGGGCGCTGGCATTCCGACACTTCGTGAGGTATTAGAATTTGTCAAGACAACGACTATGGCTGTCAATATTGAGTTAAAGACAGGTCTTTACTGGTATCCCAATATTGAGGAAAAAACAGTAGCATTGGTACACGAACTTGGCATGCAGGAACGTATTATTTATTCATCCTTCAATCATCACAGCATTGCCAAATTAAAGGAGATCGACAGTGCTGCCGAGACTGCATGGCTGTTTTCTGATGTAATTTTAAATGTCGAGCAGTATGCAAAGGCAAATGGTGTGGAGGGTCTTCATCCGGCTGTTTATCATATGTATATGTCTGATTTTATGAAAAGATGGAACGAGAGCGGCGAGAAGGTGCGTGTATGGACTGTAAATAATGAAAAGGATATGAAAAATTTTATTCAGCATGATTTAGAGGCAGTTATCACTAATTATCCTGATGTCGCATTACGAGTAAGAAGAGAGGTAACAGGATGCTAAGCAACAAAAAGCTTTTTTTATTTGATATTGACGGAACAGTGTGCCAGGGTGAGCGCTTGATCGACGGCACAACGCAGTTTCTTGAGGATATCCGTCAAAGCGGAGGTCAGTTTGTCTTTATAACAAACAATTCCACAAAGAGCATTCAGGACTATATCTTGAAGTTTCAAAAGCTTGGAATTAAGACCGATTACAGCAATTTCATTACAGCATCTTACGCGACAGTTCATTATTTAAAGAAAAATTATGCTGATAAGCTGATTTATGTGATGGGAACAAAATCATTGATCAGGGAGTTGAAAAAAAGCGGGATACGTGTGACAACTGACTGTGAGGATCCAGAGATTGCATGTGTGCTTGTCGCATACGACAATGAGCTGACTTATGAAAAGCTGACAGATACATGCAAGATTCTTTCCACGAGAGAGGTAGGCTATGTGGCGACAAATCCAGATCTTGTATGTCCAATTGAGTTTGGATTTGTGCCGGACTGCGGCGCAATGTGTCAGATGATTGAGCATGCCGTAAAGAAAAAGCCGTATTTTATCGGAAAGCCAGAGCCAGGAATGGTGGATATGTCTGTTGCGCAGAATCATTTTACAAAGGATGAAACATTAGTAATCGGAGACCGTCTATATACAGACATTTTATCTGGCATCAATGCAGGTGTCGAGACAGCGCTTGTACTTACAGGAGAGGCGACAAGAAAAGATGCCGAAGAAAGCAGCTACAAGCCAGACTATATTTTTCCGACAGTGCGCGAACTTCACGAAGCGTGGAAGTGACCATGGTGACAGGGACGGTGGTTCAAAATGTGTCCCTACTGGCTCGATATGTGTCCCCTGTAAAAAAGTCTGAAAGTTCAAGAAAAGAGCTTTCAGGCTTTTTTGTGTCTTTACTAGAATGTAGTCGAGTTTGGAGGAACAAAAATTCGCAAACTTGAGCCACCAGGGACACTAATCTGACCACCGTGCCTGTACCCAATGGTATGTGCAGAACAAGGATAACGGTGTTGGAGCGGATTCGTCGGAAACATCGAAAGCAAATAAGGACGGATTCATGGAAGCACCAGATGGTGAGATCCCATTTGACTAATTCAGAGTAAATGGTTGGAGAGGTTGCCCTTTGCCGGGGCATCCTCTTTTCCATTTTACAGACGATATCGAAAATTACAGGTATTCAACCTAACGAAAACGTGATATAATGAGCGCAAGAGAGCCACCATACTTGCATGATTGGCGAACGGCGAATTGGATCATGATAGTTCGAAGCAACGGTAAGCACCGAAGGTGCGGATCATGATATAATCAAAATATATTTGAATGAGAAATATGGAGGTAGCTTATGGGCGTAAGTTATAACAGATTGTGGAAAATGCTCATAGATAAAAATATGAAGCGGATAGAGATGCAGCACCTCACCGGGATCAGTGGAAATATTCTTGCACGGATGGGAAAAAACCAGTATGTATCAATTGAGACAATTGAGAAGATCTGTAAAAAGCTGGACTGCACCGTTGATGAGATGATGGAATTTACAGATGATGAATAACAGGAGGTTGTTGCAATGACAGATACACAGCAAAGAGCAGCGGCGAAAGCATTTGCGAAAAACTGGAAAGACCGTGGATATGAAAAAGGCGACAGTCAGATCTTCTGGGTGGAGCTTCTGACAACGGTATTTGGTGTAACTGAAATATCACAGTTTATTTCTTTTGAAGATCAGGTACACCTTGACCACACCAGTTTTATTGATGGGTATATTGAGAAAACCCATGTCATGATTGAACAGAAAAGTATCAACAAGAGCCTGACGGCTGCTATCCGGCAGTCCGACGGCTCTATGCTGACCCCATTTGAACAGGCAAAAAGATATTCTTCTGAATTGCCCTATTCAAAAAGACCAAGATGGATTGTAACCAGCAATTTCCAGTCATTCTATATTTATGACATGGAAAAACCGGGTGGCGATCCGGAGATTATCCATTTGGAAGATCTAGAAAAAGAATATTATCGGTTACAGTTTCTTGTGGACGAGGGAAACACAAATCTTCAGAGAGAAATGGAAGTTTCCATTGCCGCAGGTGAAATTGTAGGGTTGCTGTATGATGCACTGGCAAAACAATATGTAGATCCTACAACGGAACGGGCGATGAAAAGCCTGAACATCCTTTGTGTCAGAATAGTATTCTGCCTGTATGCAGAGGATGCGGGCATCTTCGGACAGCATGGCATGTTCCATGATTATCTGGAAGAATTTGATGCAAGAAAAATGAGAAAAGCCATGATAGAGCTTTTCCAGATCCTTGATACAAAGCCAGAGGACAGAGATCCTTACTTGAAGGATGATAACCCTCAGCTTGCAGCATTTCCTTATGTAAATGGCGGATTATTTGCAAACGAAGATATTGAGATTCCACCATTTACTGAAGAAATAAGAAATCTTCTTTTGGAAAAGGCATCGGCAGATTTTGACTGGTCAGAGATCAGCCCTACGATTTTCGGAGCTGTTTTCGAGAGTACCCTGAATCCGGAAACAAGACGTTCCGGTGGGATGCACTATACCAGTATCGAAAATATCCATAAAGTTATTGATCCGCTTTTCCTGGACGATTTGAAAAATGAACTAAAAGAAATTCAGCGGATCACTGTTCAGAAAACCAAAGATAAGAAGCTGCGAGACTTCCAGACGAAATTATCAAATCTCCGCTGGTTGGATCCGGCATCTGGAAGTGGAAATTTCCTTACAGAGACATATATCAGTATTCGTCGATTGGAGAATGAGGTCGTAAAAGCATTGCAGAGAGGACAGATCACTTTTGGATTTAATGAATCCTCACCAATTCATGTTTCCATTGATCAATTCTATGGAATTGAGATCAATGACTTTGCAGTGACAGTTGCAAAGACCGCATTGTGGATCGCAGAATCACAGATGATGAAAGAGACGGAAGACATCGTCCACATGAATCTGGATTTTCTGCCACTGACAACGAATGCATTTATTGTGGAAGGAAACTCTTTGCAGATCGACTGGGAGAGCGTTGTATCGAAAAATCAGGTTTCCTATATCATGGGAAATCCACCGTTTGTCGGATATTCCTTGCAGAGCAAAGAACAGAAAAACGATATTTTATCCATTTATGTTGATGAAAAAGGTAAACCATATAAGACAGCCGGGAAAATTGATTATGTTGCTGGTTGGTATTTTAAAGCAGCACAGTTTATGCAGGGAACGGCTATTCGGACAGCATTTGTATCAACTAATTCCATTACGCAGGGAGAACAGGTGGCAGGTGTCTGGAAACCGTTATATGACCGTTTTGGTATTCATATTGATTTTGCTCATCGTACTTTTATATGGGACAGCGAAGCAAGCGTTAAGGCTCACGTGCACTGTGTGATAGTTGGATTTAGTGAAAAAACCAATAGCGAGGTAAGATATATATATTCAGGCGAACGTTATCAGGAAGCAAAAAACATCAATGCTTATCTACTTGAAGCGTCAGATATCTTTATAGAAAGCAGAAAACAACCTATAAGTAATGTGCCGGAAATGATTTATGGTAATAAGCCTACAGATGGAGGATTTCTGTTTCTGTCAGATGAAGAATATGAGGATGTAAAGAATGATAGTGAAGTTTCCAGATGGATAAGGCAAATATATGGTGCTACAGAGTATATCAATAATAAGCGCAGATATTGTCTGTGGCTTGTGGGCATGAAACCGGAAGAACTCAGAAAAATCAAATTCATAAAAGAAAGAGTTGAAAAGGTGCGTGAATTTAGATTGGCAAGTACAAAGGCGGCTACCCGAAAAAGTGCGGAGACTCCAACATTATTTCAAGAAATACGTCAGCCGAGTAATGAATATATTATTGTGCCAAGACATTCATCACAAGCAAGACGATATATTCCGTTTGGATTTGTAAATCCTGACATTGTTGTTAATGATGCGGTGCAGATTATTCCAAATGCAGAGAAATATCATTTTGGAATAATGATGTCTAATATTCATATGGCATGGACAAGAGCGGTGTGTGGTAGGATAAAAAGTGATTATCGGTATTCAAAAGATATAGTTTACAATAACTTCCCCTGGCCTGAGCCGACAGATCAGCAGAAACAAAAAATCGAACAGACAGCACAGGCAATTCTTGATGCAAGAGCATTATATCCGGATAGCAGTCTGGCAGACCTTTATGATGAATTGACTATGCCACTGGAACTGAGGAAAGCACATCACCAAAATGACATGGCAGTCATGCAGGCATATGGATTTACAAAAGGCAGTGATGCCTACAAAAGCGAAGCTGCATGTGTTGCAGAGCTGATGAAACTTTATCAGAAGAAGGTAGAAGAAATAGAAAAAAGCTGACACGCCGGATACGGCATAATTCTCTTAGCGAAGCTAAGAGCGCACTTCAATACAGTCAATTACATTTGCCTGTATCGTGCGACCTGCGGTGCCATTCCCAGTTTTGAGAAATCTCAATCCGGGAAATACAGCGAAATCAGAAATTTCGTACAAGGGGAGTTTCCCCTTGCGGCACAGGTGCCTATCCCCAATAAAGAGTTTGTGACTGAATATTTCAGATACAGACATATAAAGTGATAGAAAGCGTGAAATATAAATTTGAAGGGTGACAATATATGAAGTATTTATATTTGCATGGACTAGGGCAAAAACCAGACAGTTGGAATAGAGTAATAAAAGAAACGAAAGTATCGAAAAGCAGTTGCAGTTTGAGTTTATCAGAGATGTTAGAAGGGAAAACTGCTACATATAAGGAATTATATTCAGCATTCTCATCAGAATGCGACAAGGAGAACGAAGAAATTGTCTTATGTGGGCTTTCTCTAGGAGCTGTTTTGACACTTAATTATGCGATAGACCACCCAGATAAAGTAAAGGCACTCGTATTAATTGCACCACAATATAAAATGCCAAAAAAATTATTGAAAGTTCAGAATATGTTGTTTCATCTTATGCCGAATTCGGTATTCAATAAAATGGGATTCAAAAAAGCAGATGTTATTAACCTATGTGGTACGATGGCTGAATTAGATTTCAGTGACTCACTTCATAAGGTGTCTTGTCCGGTATTGATCGTTTGTGGAGAGAAGGACAATGCAAACAAAAAAACTTCAAAAGAACTTTGCCATTGTTTGAATAATTCCAACTTCCATGAACTTATGAAAACAGGTCATGAAGCAAACATAGAAGCTCCGGAAGAGTTGGCAATCGTGTTGCAAAAATTTTATGATAGTATCAATTAACTTCCCGTTTATCGGGAAGTCGCAGAGAACGAAAAATCGAAATATTTACAGGAGGTATTTATGGGTTTTTTTGAAAATACTCGTAAGCCGCAGGGGTTTGGCGGGAAATTGATGGTAAAGATGATGAACAGTGGTCATAGCAAGTTGGCGCAGTGGGGATTCACCAAGATTTGTGCGAAGCCGGATGCCAAGGTGTTAGACATCGGCTGCGGAGGTGGGGCGAATATCGCTAAATGGTTGGACAAGTGTGTAAATGGCCATGTGACGGGGCTGGACTATTCGGAGGTCAGCGTGGCGGAATCCGGAAAGCTAAATGCTGCTGCCATTAAGCAGGGGAAGTGCAACATAGTTCAGGGCAATGTTTCGTCTATGCCTTTTGCAGATGAGTCCTTTGATTGCGTGTCATCTTTTGAGACAGTCTACTTCTGGCCAGGACTGGAAAAGTGTTTTGCTGAAGTGAACCGTGTTATGAAAAGCGGCGGTACATTTCTGATCTGCAACGAGAGCGATGGAACAAATGCCGCAGATGAAAAATGGACGGAGAAAATCAGCGGTATGAAAATCTACAATGAGAAGCAGCTCCGCACTGCGCTGGAAGCAGTGGGATTCCGCAACGTTGAAAGCCATTCCGATGCTAAGAAGCATTGGTTGTGCATCGTTGCAAAGAAATAGGCAACTTCCAGTTTTATTGACCAAGAAAAATGAGGAGGACTCATAATGAGTGAGAAAACAGAGATTACTTTCATGCAAACAAGATTAATCCGGCTTGCTTCAGAAGAGTGGCATTTACCTGTTGAACAGATTATCCACTTGTTTAAAGAAACTGATGTTCTTGGATATATGGAAAAATGTTATGGGATTTTTCATTGTGAAGGCGATGAAGCTGTGCTTGAAGATATTACTGAATTTTTGAAAGGAAAGGGGATAGAGATTGGTGCTTGAGTTAAAAGATGGATTTGTTTTCTATCATGGAAGCCTTGAAACGCATATTTTTGAAAATGCAGATGTAGACTGGTTACATTGCATTGCAGCTCATAGAAAGAAAAAAATGTTTATCGAAGTTGAACGTGAAATGGCAAGGTATGATATCATTGCAGGAAAGATTGCGGATGATGCAACAAACGCTACCCTTACTGCTTATCTTGCTGGGGCTTTCGGGACAGGCAAAAGTGGCTTTCAATGTCATTAAGATAAGTCTCGTGAAAATAGGGTGTCGCAAATGATCTAGTTTTTCTAGCTTCATTTTACGGCACCCTTTGAATGTGTCAAACAATTATTATCTGTCAACATTGTTAGATTCTCTCACCAAAGCTTTCATAATATTCCTTAAAGAATTCACTAACCTTACGTAACATCTTCTTCATAATAATACCTCACTTTCTTTGCTACTACCAACTTGTGGAAGCGATCAATGCTTATTTTTGAGGCCCAGCCGGACTTCCTTTTGATGGTTTTATAGTAGCACAGGTGTATAAAAATGTGAAATACATATTATAAACGTATAGTAATACTTTTTAGGTATTGTAAGCAACATGGGAAGATGATATTATAGAGAAAAACGATGGGCAGGTAGGTAGATGGAGCTTCGACACATTCGGTATTTTAAGGCAGTGGCAGAGGAGAAAAATTTTACTAGGGCGGCAGAGAAGCTTGCGATTGCACAGCCGCCTCTTAGCCGGCAGATTCAGGATTTGGAGGATGAACTTGGAACGAAACTGTTTGAACGATCACCTCATAAGGTGAAGCTGACCGAGGAAGGCGAACTGTTTTTACAGTATGCATCGCAGATTTTGGACTTGGTGAATCGATCTGAGGAGGAGGTACGGATTCGAAAGGAAGGATTGCAGGGGACTCTATATATTGCATCGGTAGAGGGGTGTGGTCCTCATCTGTTTGCACACTGGATTTCTGAGTTTCAAAAGCTGCATCCACATGTCCAGTATATTTTGTGGAATGGAAATACAGACGATGTCAATAATCGTGTCGCAAAGGGATTGTGTGAGGTAGCGATGATCACGGCACCATTTAATACAGAAGAGTTTCATGTGCTTGAGGTATATGAGGAGCCGTGGGTGGCGATGATTCCAGAGGGGCATCCGCTGTATTCAGAGACAAACGAGTCGATCTGCCCAAACGAATTGCTTCCTTATGATCTTTTGATTCCGTCAAGAGAATCGAGACAGGGCGAGATCCACGGATGGTTTTCTGATCCGCAAAGTATGCCAATCATTCGAGGTCGAGTAGCCCATATGATGAATGCCTATGAACTGAGCAAAAACGGCGTAGGAATCGCAATTTATCCAGAATCAATATCGTCACTTGTACGAGATCATGAGGTCTGTATTCGTCCAATTGATCATCCAGATGCGAAGGCGTTTTATGCGCTGATCTGGAAGAAAGATCGAACATTGTCTCATGCAGCAGAGGCATTTATTGAATTTATCAAAAAGAACACGGAGAAGCGGTGAATGAGAATGGAACAGGAAAAAGATTGTATTAAAAATGCAGAGCAAAGCTTTAAAAAGATATTTTCGCAGAAACGAATATTTTCTTTACATTTGGAAAAATGGCAGGATGATGATCTATATGATATGTATGACCACAATCAGTTTGTTCCAGTATTAGATTCAACAAAAGAAAGCAAACCAACAGTCGAGGAATTAGAGCAGGCAATCGAGTATCAACGCCAGTTAGGAAGAAGCTTTTTTAAGCTCGATACAATAGAAAAATTAGATGAAGATTGTATAAAACATTTTGGCTTGGAGGAATGCTGCACAGAAACAATGATCTTGCGAAATAAGCAGAAGAATATAGAGGCATGGAAGTGTAACCCCGAGGTAGTAATCTATGACAGTGATTCTAGTGATATATTAGCCGATTTGCTTCAAATTGATATTGAAACTTTTGCCTCAGACTACGGCGAAGATTTTACTAGGCGACGTGATGCCCGTTATGTGAAAAAGGCGATGGAGACACAGGGCTTTCATTACTATGTGGCCTATCTGGATGGAAAACCAGCAGGTTCATGTTACGCATATGTGACCAATGGCTATGTTGTGATGGATGCCCTTGTTGTAAGGGAGTCATTTCGCAAGCGCTATGTGGCAACAACACTCATGAAACACATTGCATCTCGATTTACTGAAGAAATGTTTCTACATGCAGATGCAGACGATACACCAAAAGAAATGTATGTGAAGATGGGATTTGAGACAATTGACCAGATGTATGAATATGTAAAAATGTGGGATATGGTGAGCCATCGGGAGGAATTAGGCGATGAATTTGAAATGGTACTAGAACTGTATTAAAAAATAAAATAGGGGAAAAGTTTTTTCCACTTATGAAAAAAAGATGTGAAGGAGACGTTTATGGATACTAAAGATTTTAAGGATCTCTGTGATAGACTGCTTAAAAAATATGGATTTAAAAAGAAAAAAACTATGTACTATAAAGATAGTAATGATGGAATACGATGTGGTGTATATCTTCAAAGATCTTATTACGGAAAAGTATATTATTTTAATTATTATTATTTTTTGGATAATAGTGATGTGAAAGTGTTTCCACAATATTTTGAAGCAGATGTTTATGGGAGAATTACAGTGCTATCTAAAATCAAGGAAAGGGATGGTAATTATCATCAAACGGAACTCATAAAGTATGAATTGTATGAAGAAAAAGAATTAGAAGAGTATTTAGAGAAAGGTATACAGGATGAAATATTGCTTCCCATAAAAAAAGGTCGCCAAGTAATATTCGATATGGTGAAAAATGGTACATGTATTATCTATAAATTCAGAAGTAAAGAAGAGGAAGAAGTAATGCAAAAACTTTATGACTTCAAGACAGGTGAGGGTCAGAAATCATAAAGTCTAATAGCCAGAAGGGTCAGGTAAAAGTGGATTTTTTACTGGGTACGTTGGCTAGATAAGTGTTTTGGGTAATAAGCAAGGAACTGTCCCTAATGATATTTTGCGTCATTCTATCAATACACAGGATAATTTCACAAAATAATACATTTAAATCATCGTATAAATGCAATTATTGACAAAAATTCTTTTTGCTCATATAATAGGAAATAAATATGCACCACTGTACAAGTTTTTTGCAATTGATTTCTTTTAAGAGACCAGAGACCTGTAAAGTGGTAATGATGGTGAACTGGTTAAAGGGAGCGAGGATATTCTATGAGAAAGAATAGAAAAATTAAATATATTCGTTTTGTGATTACTTATAACATTGTCATGATAATTCCGTTGGTGTTGATTAACTTCAGCGTCTTATCTTTGTTTTATAGGCAGCAACAGCAAAAAATAAAGGATGAAATGTCGATTGTTATGGAGCGGCAAGGGGATTTTTGGCGGCAGCAAATGTCTGTGGTGCGTGCATTTACTGTTTCGTGTAAATATGATAAGAAATATAATGAGCGATATTCGGAAGTGCCCAATGTGTATTTTGACATTCAGCAGGAGTTAAGTAAACAGGAAGAGAACTTCCCTTTTACAGATGGAATTTTTCTTTATGACAAAGAAAAGGGCGTAGTCGTGAGCTCTAGTGGGAACATTCAAGAGAACTTATTTTTTACGAACTTTTGTAAGATAGATCCGACTATTTTTATGACAGCGGAGGACGGAGTAATTTGTGCATATAGTTCTTATTTGCGCACGGATAGCAGCCCTGGTATTGTATTGGTGGCTCCTATGAAAACATATGGAGTCAATGCTACTGCAATGAGATATCTGTTGTATACTATAAAAAATGAAAAACTGGCAGCGCAGTTTGGTGGAGACAGAGAAGAATGCACGGTAATACGTTACCGTGAGCGGGTTCTATATGCATCCGAAGGATGGAAACCGGAGGAAGACTGGGACGAAAAAAATGCGAATATGCTCAGTTCTGGAGTGTATTATGTTTTTCAGGAGGATTTGGGGTATGGGTTTGAGGTGATCAGCTATATTCCTCAAAATAGTATTGCAAAAAGCATTAGCATTTATTTGAAAGGCTATGGAATCTGGCTATTGTGCAGTATCTTGATTGGACTAGGCCTTGCTCTGCTATTTTCTCATAATCGCTACGAAATGTTTCTGGAACTGACGGATCATAATGAAAAGTTGCAGGCAGAGCGCGATGTATTACAGCGGGAGAGTTGTCTTTATGAGTTGCTTTCAAAGAAAATGGTTGATGAAGATGCGCTTTGGAAAAAATGTTTGGAAAATCAAATTTATGTGAATCGAAAATACAAGTTTTTTGTGGTTGTGACAGCAGATAAACTGGGAAATCAGGTGGTGTATGACTGGTTTGATCATCAAATGAATAAATATAGTGTAACCAGTTCCTATCAAATTGAGGTTGTTGAAGGTATTTTGATCTATTTTGTTTGTAGTGATGAACCAGATTTTGCTTTAACTGAAAGGATAAATGAACTTGCTCAAAATATAGAACAAATCGGAGTGGGGAGTTTTGTCACTGATGTAAGGAATTTACGTCATTCCTATAAGGAAGCCCAGAAACAGCTGAATGCAAGCCGAAAGGAAGATTCCTATCCAGAACGGGAAGTTTTGTCTTTAAAGGAAGCGACAGAAGATGGTGATACTGCAAGAGCAAAGCTTTTGTTAGAAACGCTTCAAGAACTGGTTAAAAGTATGAATGAAATGACAGCTACGGCAGTTTTGTGGGATGTGGCCAGGCTCTATAAGAAAAATGCGTCTGAGGTACTTGAAATGCCTCGGGGGGAGCAAGAAAGCATGGTAGATTTTACCAGATATTTCCTTAGGTATCTCAGTGATCACATGCCAAAAGAGCAGAAGGCTGAATATAAAGCAGCAGGATATAAAAAACGTAACATTGTAGATATTTTAAGTTATATTCATGAACACTATTTGGATGATAATTTCAGTGTAAAGTATTTAGCAGCTTATTTTGAAACTTCTATCTCTAATATCAGTCATTTTTTTAAAAAGAATGTAGGAGTTACCATTTCTCAGTATATTGATCAAATCAAGCTAGAGAAGGCAAAAGAATTGTTAGAAAACAGTGACAGTAAGATTTCAGAGATTGCGCAAACCTTACGATATAATAATAGTACGGTATTTATTGAAATGTTTAAGAAGTATGAAGGAGTGACGCCGGGAGGATACCGAGAAAATAGAAGAAGCAAACTGCAATAAGAAAAGTAAACCCCTGTGAAGTTTTTTGATTTCACAGGGGTTTTTATACCATGAATTATTGAAAATGACATGTTTAATAAGAAAATCTACAAGTTTCCATGACTATTTGCATAAAAACGATAGGGTTTTCAAAAAAATGATATATCTTTTTGAATAAAAATACGATAAAATTACAGCATCAACCGGAAAACGGCGCCGGCGACTCTGGATGATTGCCCGATTGAAACGGGACTGGACAATTTCATAAAATGATCGGAAGATCGAAAATTATACTTACACAGGAGGATGGCATGAGAAAAAAAATAGTACAGGCTACTGCGTTAGCAATGAGTTGGTGTATGATGGGAGGTACAGTTTTAACTTGTTCAGCACAGGAACAGGAGAATATTGAGGTCTCAGATAATTTCAATGCTGAAGGGCTTCCTATCTTAAATGAGAAAGAAACCTTTACAATTGCAGTAGTACAGACCAGTTCTTTAAAGAGTGCGGCTGAAAAAGCATGTGTGCTTGAGACAGAGGAAGCTACTAATGTCCACATTGAATGGGTCGAAATTCCAAAATCAGGCTGGACAGAAAAAATAAACATTATGTTTAGTACGGATAGCTTACCGGATGCCATTATCGGAGACGTGGATATGGCAAGAAATTATGAACAGTTGACAGTATTGGATGATTATCTTGAGGCATATGCGCCTAACGTCACAGCTTTTTTTGATACAAGAGACGATTATCCTAATGCACTTCTGTCTCCGGACGGAACGGTACGTACTTTGCCTATTGGAGATGAGTCTGCACATAATATTATTGATTCACAGTTATGGATTAATCAGAAGTGGCTGGACCAGCTGAATCTGCAAATGCCTGAGACACCGGAGGAACTGAAAGAGGTACTGATTGCCTTCAGAGATCAGGATCCAAACGGAAACGGCATTCAGGATGAAATTCCTTTTACCTTCGAGAATGCATGGGGGTGGGGAAATACTATTGAAAATGTATTTGGCGCATGGGGAGTACTGGAAAACGGTTATCATGTATTTACAGAAGATGGTAAGGTAACCTTTAGCGCAAAGGAACAAGGATACTATGATACACTTTCCTATCTGCATGATCTTTATCAGGAAGAGTTGATTGATCATGATGTATTTACGCTTAGCGAGGAACAGTATTCTGCCAGAGGTGCGGCTGGTGATGTAATTGGCGTATTTGCTGGATATGGTCCTCAAAATGGTGCCGGAGTTCAGAATCCGGATGATTATCGTGCACTGCCAATCTTGAAGCAGGCAGATGGCTCTCAGATGGTTGGCATCAATAATGTAACTAGAACAGGTGGTTTTGTTATTAGTAAGAACTGTAAGAATCCTGCAGCACTGGTGCGCTGGTATGATTATATTAATTCCAGCCTTGAGATGTCGCTGAAATGGGGTCGTGGTGCAGAAGGCGTTTGGTGGAATATTCTGAATAAAGATGGTAAGGAGATTCCTCAGTTCCTGACCATGGATAGTGAAGTATTGGCAGCCAATGGCGGATATAATTCAAAGGCGGAGTACAGACAGGCAGAAAGTTTTGCGGGACAGACACCTTCTCTTTGGAGATTTGAGTATGATAAAGCACTCGTTTATGATGACAAGTGGCCAAAGGACTATAAGTTAGAAGCCGTTAAGGAGCAGATGGAATATGGTGTGATAGGACTTCCAGCCGGTATAGTTTCTCTGGAAAACGAGGAGAGAAGATCAATCTTGTTAACGGATATTGAGACATACTTGAAGAAGTTTATTGCTGATTCCGTGATTAACGGTATCGATGAGGCTAAGTGGCAGAAACATCTGAAAACGCTTGAAAATCTGAAAGTGGATGAATATACTCAACTCTGTCAGGAATTAGTTGATTTTGTAATGAATTAAGATCGCGATACAGAATCCGGCACAGGGCATTATGCATGTGCCGGTTTTTGTATTAGTAATGTTATAAGTGTTAATAAACTATTTCATATAGGAGTATAAAATAAGTATGGAAAAAACAAAAAAACAAAAGAAAATAAACTTTAAGCAGATATTGAAAAAAAATTGGGTCTGCTACTTGTTTATTCTTCCAATGTTGATATATGTTATTATTTTTAATTATATACCGATGTACGGTATTCAGCTGGCCTTTAAGGATTACCGCGTTGCTGATGGTATCTGGGGAAGTGCTTGGGTAGGATTAAAGCATTTCAAGACATTTTTTGAATCTTACCAGTTTAAGGATTTGCTTTGGAATACGTTATCATTAAGCTTGTATTCTCTTATTGCAGGTTTTCCAATGCCAATTATTTTTGCTTTGCTATTGAATTACATTACAAATGTGAAGTTGAAAAAGGTAGTGCAGATGGTTACCTACGCACCTCACTTTATTTCTACAGTAGTTTATTGCGGCATGATCCTTATTTTTTTATCAAGCGATGGGGTCATTAATCAACTATTAAAGCTTATAGGGATAGATTCAGTGGCTTTTCTTACTAATCCGTCTAATTTCCGTCATATTTATGTCTGGTCAGGGGTTCTGCAGAACATTGGTTGGGGTTCTATCATGTATATTTCAGTGTTGACCTCTGTGGATCCGACGCTGCACGAGGCTGCTACGGTGGATGGAGCTACAAGATTTCAGAGACTTTTGCATATTGATTTGCCTGCTATTGTACCAACTATGGTTATTATGCTTATTATGAGAGCCGGGGAAATTATGGATCTTGGATTTGAAAAGGCATTCCTTTTGCAGAACAATATTAATCTGGATTATTCGGAAATCATTGCAACATATGTATATAAGATTGGTATTCAGGGAGGACAGTTCAGTTATTCTTCAGCAATCGGTTTGTTTAATAATGTGATTAACATGGTGTTATTAGTGGTGGTTAATAAAATAGCAAAAAAGGTTTCTGATGTAAGTTTATGGTAAGGTTAGATAAACTTGAAAAGAGGTATCAATATGAAAAATTTGAAAAAAATGGGAAAAAATGATTTGATTTTCCTATTAATTGTACACATAAGTGTAGTTGCCATTTCTATAGTGATTCTGTATGCGCTCTGGTTTGTGGTTATTGCATCCATCAGTGATCCTAATATGGTAGCTTCTGGTGAAGTGTTGTTTTTGCCTAAAGGATTAACATTGGAAGGTTATAAATATATCTTTCGAGATAAAAGAATCTGGATAGGATATCGAAATACGATTCTTTATACTGCGGTAGGTACATCGCTGGGATTATTTATTACCATTCCTGCCGGTTATGCATTGTCCAGAAAGGATATGGCAGGAAGTGGGATTATTATGAAGATTTTACTTTTTACCAAATTTTTTTCTGGCGGTTTAATTCCTACTTATCTGGTGGTAAATGGGCTTCATCTGGTGGATACACCGTATGTTTTGATGATAATGGGTTCATTTTCAGTATTCAATCTGATTTTGTGTCGTACTTTTTTCATTAATACGCTTCCTATAGAGCTGCAGGAAGCTGCAGAGATTGATGGTTGCAATATGTTTCAGTACTTTGTAAAGATAGTGCTTCCACTTTCCAAGGCAATTATTGCTATTATGGCACTTTATTATGCAGTAGGCCATTGGAATTCATTCTTTAACGGTATGATCTATGTAACCAATATGAAACTATACCCTTTACAGGTCATTTTACGAGATATTCTCATTAGCGGGCAGTCAGTTGACCCTTCTTCTATGGACCCGGATGCATTAGAGATAATGAAACAGATTGCACGTACTATTAAGTATGGTGTTATGATTGTATCTTCTCTTCCAGTATTAATTATGTATCCTTTTGTTCAGAAGTATTTTGTTAAGGGTGTTATGATTGGTTCGGTAAAAGGCTAATATAGATGAAAGGATAATAGACAGCATGAAAAAAAATATTTTAATTATCTATACAGATCAGCTGAAGAGAGATGTACTTGGGTGTTATGGGGGAAATGAGGTAAGTACACCTAATATTGATGCGCTAAAGGAAGATGGAGTAATATTGGATAATTTTTATACTCCCAGTGCAGTGTGTACTCCATCCAGAGGCTGTTTGATGACAGGAAGGTATCCGCATAGAAATGGAGCTTATCGTAATGGTGTTCCGGTAAATAGAGAGGAACATGGATTTGCAGAAGTTTTTGAACAAGCAGGATATCACACGGGATATCTTGGAAAATGGCATTTGGCAGATCATAAGGAAATGGGAGAAAAGCTTGGAGAATATAATTCCTTAGGATTTTGTGAATGGGAGGATAAGGTAGAGTTCGGGCATTGCAAGTCAATTTTTAGAGATAATGGTGAAGCAATTCCTTCCAAAAATATGGGAGATGATAAATCATATACCACAGATTGGCTGGCAAATGAGACTATTCGTTTCCTAAAAAGCAGGATCGGAAAGGAAGAGCCTTTTCTGTTCATGGTAAGTATACCAGATCCACATCAGCCATTTGCTGTAAGACATCCTTATGACACTATGTTTGATCCTCTGAAACTGCAGATACCGGAAAGTTTTTATCAGAAGGAAATACCTGATTGGGCAGAGCGGGATACCTGGGGAAGGATGCATTATTTCCCTCGTGGTATGTTTGAACGAGAGGGGCATTTCAGAAGAGCAAAGGCGCAATATTTGGGAGAAGTAAAGTGTATTGATGATAATGTAGGAAAAATTACTGCATATTTAAAGAACAGCGGATTGTGGGAAAACACAATTGTCATTTTTACAACAGACCACGGAGAGTATCTGGGGGAGCATGGGCTTATGGAAAAAAATAATCTTTATGAAAATGTGTATCATATTCCTATGGTAATGACGCTTCCCGGCATGTCAGTAAAAAGTCGAAATTGCAAGACTTGGTTAAATGTAATTGATTTTGGCAGAACTTTAGCCGGCTTGGTAGATATTCCATATCGTTATGAAACGGATGGGTTAGATCGTTCTAGACAAATTTTGGATAATGAAACATCTTTGGAGGAACTTTATATTCATCCTAGTGATGTGCCCAGAGCAGGAATTTTGACACCAGATTATGAATTGGCATATGTGGGAATGGGCCACTGTGGGGAAAAATTTCATGAACATGTGCTATTTGACTGTAAAAAGGATCCACTTCAAGTGAACAATCTGTTTAATAATCCGGATTACAGGAAAATCCAAGAAGAATTGACGGAAAAAATCCGCGTACATCATCGAATGATGAAAACTCCTAAAAAGTTTTTACCAGAGGAGGTATGGTAAGCATATTTATTTTGGGAATGTGTAAAGGAGATAGATTACGATATGAATAAAAAACCAAATATTATTTTTATTTTGACTGATGATCAGGGTGCCTGGGCCATGCATTGTGCAGGAAATGGGGATGTTCATACGCCTAATCTGGATCGGATTGCAGCTCAGGGAATCCGCTTTAACAATTTTTTCTGTGCATCCCCTGTCTGTTCTCCAGCAAGAGCTTCGATACTCACTGGTACCATTCCATCTTGTCATGGGGTACAGGATTGGCTGTCTGGCGGAAACCTTCCAGCTGACTTAAAACAGATACAAGGACATTCAGGTTATGAAAAAGAAACAATTCCTTTTCAGTATACACAGCATTTGACAGCCTATACAGATTTGCTGAAGGAAAATGGTTATTATTGTGCTCTCAGTGGAAAATGGCATCTGGGAGATAGCCTGACACCACAGCATGGTTTTTCGGAATGGTATACTATTGGAAGAGGTGGTTGTGCATATTTTCAGCCAGATATTGTGGAAAACGGAAAGTTGGAGTTCAAGGATAGCTATGTGACAGATTTGATTGGAGAAAATGCCAGAAAAACGCTGAAAATGCTTGTTGAAGGGGGAACTCCGTTCTATCTGAGTGTGCATTTCACAGCTCCGCACAGTCCATGGGATGAAAAAGATCATCCGAAAGAGTATCTGGATTTATACAGAGATTGTACTTTTGAGGCGACGCCTGATTTGCCGATTCATCCTAATCAGGTCAAGACCTGTCCTTATGGAACAGGGGAGCGGAGAAAGGAATTGCTCAGAGGATATTATGCAGCGATTACAGCAATGGATAATCAAGTCGGACTTATACTGGATTTGCTAGATGAGCTAGGTCTTCAGCAAGATACTTTGATTATGTTTACTTCGGACAACGGAATGAATCTGGGACAGCATGGAATCTGGGGCAAAGGCAACGGGACATATCCTCAGAATATGTATGATTCTTCTGTGAAAGTGCCATTTTTGGCTTCTTGGAAAGGACATATTCCAGAAAATCAGGTATGTGAAGCAATGTGTAGTCATTATGATATTTTTCCTACTTTTATGGAGTTGCTACAACTTTCCGGTAATGTAAAGCAGAAGCTGCCGGGAAGAAGTTTTGTGAAATGGTTGGAGCATCCGCAAGAAAAGGATGAGCGTAGTATTGTGATTGTGGATGAATATGGACCAGTTAGGATGGTTCGCAATCATGATTGGAAGCTAGTGCAGCGTTATCCGGAAGGACCGAATGAGTTGTATCATCTCAGTCAGGATCCTGATGAAGAAGTAAATTTGTATGAAATGTCCCGATATGAAGAGCAGGCTTTGAGGATGCGCAAACAGATGGAACACATTTTTGTTGAATACGGAGATCCGGAATTAGATGGAACTAAGGAATCGGTACATGGAACCGGGCAATTTGGGCCAGTAGGAAAATTTTCTGTGAATACAACTCGGTTTGAGGGTGTACCAGACAAAGCAGATTAAAAGCAAACTGAAGTTAATATATTATATGAAAAAAGCTTTGAAAGGAGCCTTATCATGATACCTCTAAATTTTCTAATTAAACCTGCGTCAGGAGCCTGTAACATGCGGTGTAAATATTGTTTCTATGAAAATGAAGTAGTTATACGCAAGGAAGATCATTCCGTCTTTATGACATTGGATACTGCACAACTCCTGATTTATCAGGCATTTTCATGCATAGAATCTGAAAAGAGAGGTGAAAAAAATACAGTTCCTATATCGTTTGCCTTTCAAGGCGGAGAGCCTACTTTGGCCGGACTGGATTTTTTTAATAAATTTATTGAGATGGTGCAAACCTATAATGTTAGGAAATATCCTGTTCAATATACTATCCAAACAAATGGGCTATTATTAAATGAAGAATGGGCTGATTTTTTTGCAAAAAATAATTTCTTGGTTGGTATTAGTATTGACGGAGATAAGGCTCTTCATGAAAGTCTTCGACCAGATGCCGTTGGCAGATCTACATGGGACAGAGTAACTCGGAATTTGCGTCTGCTCCAGGACAAGCATGTGGAAACGAATCTGCTTTGCGTGGTGACTAGACAATGCGCAAAGCATCCTGAAAAATATTATCGTGTACTTAAAAATCTGGGTGTATCGTTTCTTCAGTTTATTCCCTGTTTGGATCCATTGGATGTGCCTCGGGGAAGTATGCAATATTCTCTTACCCCAAAGTTATACGGAAGTTTCCTCTGTGGTCTTTTTGATGAATGGTACTGGGATTGGAAATCTGGTCACTATACCAGCATCCGATTGTTTGATGATTATATTCATCTTGCAATGGGACTACCTGCCGGGACGTGTGCAACAAGCGGAAGCTGTGGGGCATATTTTGTGGTGGAAGGGGATGGAACATTGTATCCATGTGATTTTTATTGCCTGAATGAATGGAAGATCGGAAAATTAGGAGAAGCTTCTTTGGCAGAATACGCAAAATCTGAAATAGAAACACATTTTTTGGAAGAAGGTACAAAACATCCTTCTGAATGTTCTTCCTGTCGCTTTTATCCGCTCTGTTTTGGAGGCTGTAAGCGAGATTGGTATCAGGATTCTGATGGTAAAAATCATAATTATTTCTGCTCTTCTTTTTCTCAATTCTTTACTTATGCAGAACAAAGGATTCTGGAAATAGCAAGAAGGGAACGACAATTTATTTTCTAACGCCGTATTTGAAAAAATGTTGCTATAAAAGCCGGGTGGACAGGTACGAAGCCATCGTACCTGTCCACCCGGCTCTATCATGCAAGCATAGAATTGTCAAATCTAGTGTGACGTGTGAACTGTTTTAGCAAATCTCAGCGCCAGCTGGCATTTTCTTCTCTGGTGTCATCAGTGCAAGATTTCCGTCTGCATCCTCTGCACACAACAGCATACCTTCAGATAAAACACCTGCAAGTTTTGCCGGCTTTAAGTTTACAAGAACCATAACCTTCTTGCCAACCATTTCTTCTGGTGTGTAGTGAGCTTTGATACCGGAAACAATCTGCTTTACCTGAGATCCTATCTTTACCTGAGAGCACAGAAGCTTTTTGGACTTCTTTACTGCCTCGCAGGAGATAATCTCACCTACTTGGAACTGCATTTTTGAGAAATCTTCGTATGTGATTTCTTCCTTTGGCTCGATGTCGATAACAGCCTCATCTTCTTTTTCATCTTCAGCAGTTTCTTCGGAAGCGTCCTTTGCAGCAGCCTTCTTGGACTCCATAAGTGCATTAACTTCTTCCATCATCTTTTCTGCATCAACACGTGCAAAAAGAATCTGCGGCTGATCTGTTACCTTATTTCCAGATGGGTAGGTGCCCATTGTGGAAACCTGATCCATTGTGCGAAGCGGTGCATTTAAAGAATCAGCAATCTTCTTTGCAGTCTCTGGCATGAATGGCTCAAGTAAGGAAGCACCGATTAAGATGCTGTCGATCAAGTTGTACATAACGGTAGACAGACGCTCTTTCTTTGATTCATCCTTTGCTAGTACCCACGGAGCTGTCTCATCAATATACTTGTTGCAGCGCTTGAACAGAGTAAAGATATCTGTAATTGCATCAGCAACGCGAAGCTTATCCATGCGGGCTGTAACTTTAGAAGCGGTGGAGGTAACAACCTCAAATAAGGATTCATCAACAGGATCGCTTACGCCATAGTTTACGGCAACACCGCCAAAATACTTATTTGTCATAGAAATGGTACGATTTACAAGATTACCGAGTGTATTTGCAAGGTCAGAGTTCATACGCTCAATCATCAGATCCCAAGAGATGACACCGTCGTTTTCAAATGGCATCTCATGGAGAACAAAATAACGAACAGCATCAACACCAAAGAAATGAACAAGCTCGTCTGCATAGATTACATTTCCCTTTGACTTACTCATCTTGCCATCGCCCTGAAGCAGCCACGGATGACCAAATACCTGCTTTGGAAGCGGCAGATCAAGAGCCATCAGCATGATCGGCCAGTAGATGGTGTGGAAACGAAGAATATCCTTTCCAATAAGATGAAGGTCAGCCGGCCAATACTTTTCAAACATCGGATCGCTGTTTCCATCAAGATCAAAGCCAAGTCCAGTGATATAGTTGCTAAGTGCATCAATCCATACATAGATAACATGCTTTGGATCGAAGTCTACCGGAATACCCCACTTAAAGGAGGTACGGGAAACGCATAGATCCTGAAGTCCCGGAAGAAGGAAATTGTTCATCATCTCATTCTTTCTGGATTCTGGCTGGATGAAATCTGGATGCTCATTAATATGAGCAATAAGCTTATCTGCATACTTGCTCATACGGAAGAAATAAGCCTCTTCCTTTGCTGGTGTACATGGGCGTCCGCAGTCTGGGCATTTGCCGTCAACTAACTGAGAAGCGGTGAAGAAGGATTCACACGGAGTACAGTACATACCTTCATACTCACTCTTGTAGATATCACCCTTGTCATAAAGCTTCTTGAAAATTTTCTGAACCTGCTTTTCATGGTAGTCGTCAGTAGTACGGATAAATTTATCATAGGATGTGTTCATCAGGTCAAAGGTCTTCTTGATCTCGCCTGCCACCTCATCAACAAACTGCTTTGGTGTTTTTCCAGCCTCAGCAGCTTTCAACTCGATCTTCTGACCATGCTCATCCGTACCTGTCTGAAAGCGCACATCATAGCCCTGCATTCGCTTGAATCTGGCAATGGAATCTGCCAGCACGATCTCGTAGGTGTTTCCAATGTGCGGCTTGCCGGAAGTGTAAGCAATGGCCGTGGTGATGTAATACGGTTTCTTCATGGTGTTTTTCTCACTTTCTGCCGCAGAAGCGGTCTGTTTTTTCACAGTGATGCTATTTGCGCAGCACAAATTTAAAAAGGGCTGGGAAATGCAGCACAGATATAATTTATGATACCACCAGGAACGAAAGATTGCAAGAAAAACGTGAGAAAAGCAATTGTCTGTATTGAAAAATCATGCTATACTGTGATTATAAGTTACCGTGTCGCTTTGTGTCAGGTAAAAGCAACGCAGTAAAGAATTTAGAAAAAGAGAAAGGCTGGATTGTTGTATGAATTCAGAAGATAGAAAAAGGCTTAGAAAGCAGAAGCACAGAATCATGATGATGCGTTTGTGGCTGCCGGTTGTACTGGTAGTTGTCTTGGTTGTCGGATTGACAGCAGGCGGCATTGCAATGTCACTAGGTCAGACAAAGAGCGTGGCAGAGCAGGGCACAAAGGAAGATGGAACAAAGAATGTAGAAACAAAGGAAGCTTCTAATGAGTCAAAAGAAGCAGGCGATGAAAATGGTGAAGCACAGACTGTTGATCAGGCAGGTGCAGACAAACAGCAGTCAGAAGAGGCACAGACTGGAGCAGAAAGTGATAATTCTCAGGCTGGCAATGAGGATGATGACAGCAATCATGCGATAGAGCAGTCTGACTTTGATGAATTTATCACCAATCTGAATGAGGCTGTAGCACAAAACAGCAATTATTTAAAGCGTGAGAGTGAGAATCTTACAAGAACACTTGCGGAGCTGCAGACGTATGACAGAACACATCTGACAGAGGCACAGGCAAAGACATATGATGCATTGCTTGATGCGTTGAATGTTGAGATGGATGGCGAACAGTATGACAGTGTGGCAGCGGCCGCAGCTGATGCAGCACTTTGCAGTGTTGAGGGTGGTGTTGATTACTACAACTATCTGCTGCAAAAGTATAGTGGTGTAGATGGAGCCTGGGGCGATTTCCGTGAGATACTGGCGAATGAAGCAAACGGTAATTATCAGGTTATGAATGACTTAATGGGTGGTGATTCCACACTTCAGGTGGGTGCAGCAAGCTTTACAAAGCAGGCACCAGATGATGCATACGCATATGATACAGTCAGCGCATCTTCAAGCGCGCTTAAGAAAAATCTTGTATGCAATGGCTTTGTAAATGGCTGGACTGAGTTCGGTATTATTCGAGCTTATTTAAACGATGATCGATTAGACGATAATTTAAGAAATTACCTGATTGCATCGACGAGAATGACGTATGCATTGTATGGTGTTGCTGATATTTCAGTACATGCAGGCGGCTGGGGTGAAGCAGAGGTAACAGATCTTTGCACAACTTATTTTGGAGAAGCAGGCGGAAGCAGCTATGGTTCTAGTGTGTATCAGATGGTTTTAAAGAATCCTGGAAAATATGCAGCTGCAGCGATTGACTATTTGCAGATCACAGAGCTTGAGTCAACAATGGCTACCAATCAGGGTGAAAACTATAGTGAAGCTAATCTGTTAGACCTTCTCTTTAATCAGGGACCGGCAAACTTTAGAGTATTAAGAAGCTGGATTGGATTATAAAAAACAAGACCAGGGGGCAACCCCCTGGTCTTTATTTACACTACTTTTTTGTATTTACTCCTGTAGTGAACTGGAGACATGCCATAATATTTCTTGAAAAGCTTACTAAAATAGTAAACATCATCGTAGCCAACGCTGTTTGAGATGGCTTTTATGCTTTGTCCGTTATCAGATTCAAGCTGAATGCGGGCGCGCTCTAAGCGCATTTTAATCAGATAGTTGATCGGAGCTTCACCAGTCTCTTCTTTGAAAATTTTTGATATGTAAGCAGAGCTTAGATACATATTCCGGGCAATCAGATCAAGTGAAATCTTTTCAGCATAATGACTGCTCAGATATTGGCGGATCTCGCTCACCACATATGTTTTATGGTGTGTCTCAAAAGTGACAGGAGAACAGCTTTGTTTTGGCGGAACAGTGATCTGACGGATGATTGTCATAAGAAGCTGTGTCAAATATGCCTTTTGCATAAAGTACTGACCGACCTGATTGCTGTAGCGCTCAGATATCATACGAAGACACAGATTTGTGATATCCTGACGGACAAGACCGTCCGTGTGAAGCACAGATGAGCCGCCAGGAAAATCAAGACAGTTTGGTTCCATTCCCTTAAAGTGAAAGTTTGAAAATGAAGTAAAGAATAAAATTGCAGGGTTATCATGCACTGTAGGCAGTGTACGGTGCGGCATGTGCGACGGTACACAGACAATATCACCGGCTGTAAGTGGAGTGGTAGTTCCATCCATCCAGATTGCCAGATCACCAGATAACACTATAAAGAGTTCAGGTGCATCATGCGTATGAGAAAAATTCGATTCTGTCACCGTGCGCTTACCGGCGAAATATAAAGTTGGATTTAAGTCAGAGTAAGTAATGTCGTACGTATCACACACAGTAAAGTAAACCTCCTTAAAAATAAAAATGCCTAAAAACGATAAAGCTTGATTTGATTATTATACATCAATTTTCAAGAAAAGTACATTTTATTTTAAAAATATTAGAGTAACATGAAAGAACGGTGTTACAGTTCACTGGACACCCATTCGCAAAACCGCACGTTCCGTGCGTCGTTGCTAACCGCAAACAAGTTTGCGC
>ERZ838225.799-NODE-799-length-36734-cov-10.037760_pt1 | contig 36734 bp, 28 predicted proteins | sample MGYA00519684_ERZ838225 | MGnify/ENA primary metagenome ERZ838225 (study PRJEB31850, sample SAMEA3708829) | human gut metagenome | biome: human gut; feature: human-associated habitat; material: faeces | place: China | collected 2014 ... | reverse complement strand
CATCAGCACCTCATTTTAGATATTTAACTTGTCTACTTGACAGGGGGCATATCAGCGCCCAGTGGCTTTTTTTATTCATTTGTCAGTTTTCCAGACTGCTCAGCTAACTTTTTTTCTTCTCTCTTTACTCTACGTTCTAATTTTTTTATATCTTCTGATGCTGGTAAATTTTCTGGCTTTATACCTCTCTGCTCAAGCATCTCTCTAACTGATGTATTATTCTCAACATGCTCAACAGTGATAGCGTTCTCTCCTTGTAAATCCTTTTCTTCGACATTATAATTTGTCATTTCAGTTGCAAGATTCTTGGCAGCAATAGTAAGCGTAGGTAAGAAATCCGCAAGAGGCCTTTTATCTTGTACCCCCAAACGTTCTTTCATTTGTTTTGTAGTGAACCCACCAAATAAAGCCCGATCCCCCTTAGATCGAATACGGCCAAATCCAGCATCATCCACTCCACGTTCATATATATTTTGTGACAATCGTTTTTCAGATTCCCGAAGTTTTCCTCTAGCCTCTGTTCTTTCTATATAAGAAATTCTTTCTTCTATCAGTTCCTGTTTTCTCGTTTGAACTGCAAAATAACTTTGCGCAAAAGCAATCTGTTCTTTGCGAGAATCTCCATTCTCCGCGATAAGATAGCAAGCATAACGAGTAAGCATATAATCTTCTACTTCCCTATTTGCTCCGCTTCCCAGAGTAACCATTTTACTAGCCTCAGCAAAATGGTTCTCTACTGTAATGCCATTATTTGCACAAGCAACTTCTGCCTTGGATAAGACATTTTCAAAATTTTGCCATTTTGAATAGCCTAATAAATGCATTAATTCACGAGCATACCAAAATTCAACTTCATTTTCTTCATGTCTAATTTCATCAAATTTGTTCTTATAGTTTATTATCATCTTCTTTTCCATATTAAGCATTCTCCTCTCGCATTAAACCATTTTACTGATATCAGTAAAATGGTCTATTTCTCTATTTTATCGTAATATGCTTTATACCTCTGAACATCTCCGCCTGACGAGTTGGACGAGGATTCCATTGCAACCGTCATGATTTCTCACATCGGGCTGTTTTGTTGTTTCTAAGAACAGAGTACGTCTTTAACATTATATTGTCAAGACTTTTTTTGTTGTTTTATTGTGCTTTCTTATTGTTTTACAGACTTTTTAATTTAACTTCTTTGTTATTGTGTGATACAATGTAAAGCGAAAGGAGATGAAATTTGCAATGAAATCAAGGTTTAAATTATTAAGACAGGAGCTTGGATTGACACAAGAAGAATTTGGTTCTAAAATTGGTGTTGCACGCAATACGATAGCTCAGTACGAAAGTGGGCGAATTATTCCTTCAAATCCCGTTATCGCAAATATTTGTAATGAGTATGCTGTTAATGAAACTTGGCTCCGTACTGGAGAAGGTGATATATTTAAAGATCTTACACCATCAGAAGAGATTGAATCTTTTCTCCGCACACTTGCAATAGCAGGCGATGAAAATTTCAAAAAGCGTTTAATCCTTTATCTTGCGCAAATGAAGGATTCAGACTGGGAAGCATTAGAACATGTGCTTGATACTCTTCTCGCAGGAAAAGATATCATCTTTCAACCAAACACAAACGATAAACAAAACTAATTAACCAGACAGTTGGTATCTATAACGCAAATGCCCGTTTGTTTTACATATAAGGCAAATTTCTGGTTGCTATTTTATAAAATTCAGAAGAAAGTATGCTGCTGACGCCAAATACCCTGCCATAACAGAATTACTCAATATGGATACAGCAAGGCCTAAACTGCCTAATGCCATCGCTCTTATAGCTGTTTCCGCTGCATAAGCTCCAAACGGGAATGTACAGTTTTTCCATATCATAATTCCACAAAACAGGCATATCATTATAGTCAGCAGTAAAATAGATGTGGCAAAACGAAGCAACAAAATTTTCCAATGAGAAATTTTCTTTGCATAAACTACTTCTCGTATTGCTTTCGACTGTTCTGGCTTATTCAGCGGAACAATAAGAAAGATTCCTATGAGTATTACAGACTGCTCCAGACACTCTGCTGAATGAGCCCTGTCCAAATTTGAAATTCCTCTTAACAATGGAATTGTTAACAGATACGCGAATGATACTAATAGGTTTGTTCTTATTGCCAGATGGAAATTTACCTTGAGTATACGCCAAGCGTCGGTTATACACGAGACACAGCGTACAGGTAAGCCACTAAGTACAGGTACTACGGCTTTCAAACGCCACCGTATCATTCCCCAGTGGCTTCGCTTAAGAGTCAAAATCCATATTGACAGACTGACAAATAAAATACCAATTCCAGCCATAAGCAATCTGTTCATACAAATAATTTGCAAGTCCTCTTGTATAATTTCATAACCACGCAATGTATTATGTCTTATCATTAAAGTCGTGAATTTTGTATCTCCAGATAGTCCCGTTATTCCTTTATCAACCATCCACCACAAGAGTTGAATCACAATTGCAATCGGAGAGTCTGTAAGCAAAGTAAAAAATATCCCAATCGCACATAACACCATTACTTCTGGCAAAAGCCACCATAAAATATATTTGATATATGCAAAATAGTCTATTACGATACTCTTCTCTGCTCCAAACGTGATAAGCGGCACAAGAGATTCAAAACTTAACAGCAAAATCGGAAGTAAAATCATCGTGATACTAGCTGCATATCTTGAAATTACCAGTTTCGCTGAAGACACCTTTCGGCTGTAAATCAATTCTGCTGCATTGCTCATACGGTCTTTCATCCATATCATCACTACCAAGAATATCGGATACAAGCCTAATTCCAATCCCATATAATCACAGAATAATCGTGCAAATCCGCCTGTCACCTTATCTTTATTAATTGTTTGATTATATTCTTCCAGTGCTTCCTCATAATTCATTTCCGAAATCCCAAAATAAGTAATCATCATTTCGTGAGAATATTGAGAGCCTTTTTCCCCAATAATATCTTCCATTACCTGCATCAATTTTTTGAAATGTTCATAGGTGACCTGCGATACAAAATGCTTATATTTATTATCTTCACTTTTTGTTTCTGCCCCACCTTCCACCTCCATATTTAAATTTCCATCTTTATCAACATTCATTGCCTCAAAAGAAATCATCGTACCTGTGACTGCTGGAAAATAATCGTCTGGCAAATTTTTTAATTCTTCCTCGGTCAACCCAGTTATTTCACATAATATTTCAAGCACTTGTTTTTGTTTGCTGCTGCTTAATGTAATTGCCTTATAATATCCAAGAGGATATGTGGCATAACTATTATCTTCGTATTCCGACAACAAGGTTCTTGTAACGCCTGTCATTATTGCTTCTGGATCCTCTTCCGAAATCTTACTGCCAAAATAGTTACCCTCTTTGGATGGCTTGGACAGCAATGGACGTTCAAAACCTACCGCAGCAGGTGTTATACCGTTTGCCCGATTGATTTCTGCTTGTGTGACTCCCCGAAAATTCTGTGACCAGCTAAAAACCAAAATAGCAATAAAAAGATAATAAAGAATACTCGATGCAATCTTTTTACATTCTTTTAGATATAATTTCATTGTTTATCCCTCCGTCTGTCTGGCTCAATAGATACATATACCCATCTTCTAAAGTGGGGGCTTGAAGTATATGTTTTTCTTCTGGCAGTGTCTCTGATAACACTCTGTACTGTGTGCCTGATCCAGAAGCAATAATATTCAAAACAGTGTATTTTTCCCTGATAATCTTGTCTTGCTTTTTTTCTGCCGAAATAAGATACACTTTCCCTTCGGCTTGTTTTATCAATTCTTCTGCAGCACCATTCCATATCATTTTCCCGTTGTCCAAAACTCCTATATTTTCGCAGGAAGTTTCGACATCCGAAGAAATATGGGTAGAAAGTATAACTATTCTGTCCTCTGCAAATTCACTTAACATATTGCGGAAACGAATACGTTCCTCTGGATCAAGGCCAGCCGTAGGTTCGTCCACAATCAGAATTTGCGGATCATGCAGTAATGCCTGTGCTATCCCAAGTCTTTGTTTCATTCCTCCTGATAAAGCCTTTATTTTCGTTCTCATATTTTCTTTTAAATTTACCTGTTCAAGCAATAATGCAATTCTTTCTTTTCGAATTTTATCTGGAAGATTCGATAATAAGCCAAGATAATCCATCGCATCATAAACACTCATATTTCTGTAAAAAGAAAAATTCTGCGAGAGATAACCTACGATTTCCCGTATTTTACCTGTTTCATTGATTGGAATACCATTCATACTGACTTCTCCGCCTGAAGGGACTGAAAGCGTTGCCAAAATTCTCATCAGACTTGTTTTTCCTGCACCGTTACGCCCAAGTAGCCCGTACATTCCTGAATGGATTGTAACTGACACATTTTTGAGAGCTGCCTTTCTTCCATAATTTTTGGAAAGATTCTTTATCACAATCTCCATAAATATAAAAACCTCCTTACCTGCGTTGTAAGGAGATTTTATAATCGAAAAGTCAATTTTTTGAAAAGAACTGTAAACTACATGCTTATCTGGTCATTGAATTTTCAAAAATTTTTGCACCAGATTCCGAAACTATATTCTCAAGCTATATTTTTAAACTACATTTAGCTTTGCTGTCACACACGCCCCTCTTTTATTTTTATTATTTGAAATAGATAACAGCCCGCCGTGTTTTTCACAAAGTATCCTGCAAATGCTAAGACCTATTCCAAAATGCTGCACTTCTTTATCACTGCTGTAAAATACCGTAGCTGCCTTTTCCAAATCCTTCCCTGCAAAGCCATTTCCATCATCTTCTACTGTAAGAATGAGAAAATCCTTTTTCTGCGAAATATTGATACGCACTTGTTTCTTTGCATATCTTAATGCATTTTGTAACAAATTTTCGAAAATCCGAAAAAGTACGCTTTTATCCAATCGAACCTCATCCATGGTCATAATATTACTTGAAATAAGGATTTCTTTGTTCGTCTCTAGCTGCTGCACGTTACTTCGCATTTCATCCAGTAATCGTTTCACATTTTCAGGTCGTTTCTCAATTTCAATATTTTCGATTTTCTCAACGTCACGAACGCAGTCCACATATTGCTCCAACCTATTTACTGCTCCCTGCATAGAAGATACAGTATCCAATAGCATATCTTCTGTAAGTTTATCCTGTGGTATCATTTTCTCCAGATAATCCAAATATCCTTTCAGTACCGTGATTGGCGTTCTTATGTCATGAGCCACTGAAGCATTCAATAATTTTCTTTGCTCTAAGGATTCCCACAATGCTTTTTGCTTTTGCCAAAGTTCGCTGCGCATTTTTTCCATTGAACAGCATAGCTCTCCTAACTCATCATCTTCATTGTACTCAACGTGAAAATCAAGATTATCTTCCTGTATCTTTTCCACTCCATTTTGCAGCTGTGCAATCGGAATCTTAAGTTTCTTTTGATAATAGATTGTCGCAGCCACTCCAATGCCAATCGTAATGAAAAGAACAGGTAAGCCGATCATAGCAACATAAGAGCCATAATAGGCTACCGCATCTCCCGTACTGAAAGGCTGCCATGTAATTGTATTTTTATCTATATCAAAAACATAATTTCCTGTACTCTCATCAATTCGAAAATCAGGAGAACTTATCATCAAATACTGTTTTTTCAATAATTCCTGCTGCAGTTTGTTTGCTGCAAAGATTGTAAGCGCTGACATCACTGCAATTATGCATATAGTAATCAAGAATGTAATCGTCATAGATAATTTGAGTGATTTTGTTTTTACTTTTCCCATCTGTATCCAACTCCCCATACCGTTTGAATATAATTTTTATCCGTATACGCTGACAATTTATTTCGTATCTTTCGGATATGTTCTTTCACTACAATGCTGTCGCCTTCCCCATCATATCCCCAAAGTTTTTCATAAATAGTTTCCCTGTCAAAGACCATTCCTGCATTTTGAGAAAGAAGCCGGATAATCTCAAATTCTTTATTGGAAAATTCCAGCTGCTTTTCTTTGTAAAATACAGTATGACTGTCATAGTTGATAATCAGTTCATCATCAAACCTCAAACTTGATGCCTCATGTTTCCTTTCTTCACGCCGAAGATGTGCCGAAATTCTCGCCACTAACTCATCCATACTGAAAGGCTTTGTAATATAATCATCTCCTCCGACAGACAATCCTTTTATCACATCCTGTTCTGTTACACGTGCCGTCAAAAAAATAATAGGACAGGATATATGGCTTCTTATACGCTGGCATAATTCCAATCCATCCATTTCTGGCATATTGATATCCAACAATATGATATCTGGTATTACTTTTCTTACATTCAATAATGCCAACGCTTTTTTTGCGTTATTCGCCGTATACACAGAAAATTTTTCTTTCAGACATTTTTCCATCATTGATAGTATCATTTCTTCATCATCAATAATCAATATTTTATATTTCATAAGTGCTGCCTGCTCCTTGTGTTCTTTTTATCCTTTAATTCTTTTATCATACACGATAAAAGACAGATTTTCGACAACTCTTTGTTTTTTCTTACATCTGTTTGATCCATCGGGGCAGCCTTATGGATCACTTCACACTTCAATTTTTTGTGCACTTTTCACAAACTTTGTTTTTTTCTAAAAAAGCGCTTGAAGGTGACGTAACGTCACCTTATATACTGTGCCTGTCAAAGAGAAACAAACGAACCACTAGGGACAGATAAAAAGCCATCGTCCCTGTCCCCATTCGAAAGGAGATTATTATGACCATTATCGTTACCGGCGGAGCCGGATTTATCGGAAGCAACTTTATTTTCCATATGTTAAATACTTACCCGGATTACCGCATTGTATGTTTAGACTGCCTTACCTACGCTGGAAATCTTTCTACTCTGGCACCTGTTATGGACAACCCGAATTTCCGTTTCGTAAAGGAAAGCATCACCGACCGTGAGGCTGTTTACAAGCTGTTCGAGGAGGAGCATCCGGACATCGTTGTTAACTTCGCAGCTGAAAGCCATGTTGACCGTTCCATCGAGAATCCAGAAGTTTTCTTAAACACCAACATCCTTGGAACTGCTGTTTTAATGGACGCTTGCCGCAAGTATGGTATTAAGCGTTATCATCAGGTTTCCACCGATGAGGTTTACGGTGATCTGCCGCTTGACCGCCCAGACCTGTTCTTCACTGAGGAGACTCCAATCCACACAAGCAGCCCGTACAGCTCTTCTAAGGCTGGCGCTGACTTATTAGTTCTTGCTTATCACAGAACCTATGGTCTGCCTGTTACCATCAGCCGCTGCTCAAATAACTACGGTCCATATCACTTCCCGGAGAAGCTGATTCCGCTTATGATCGCTAACGCATTAAACGACAAGCCGCTTCCAGTTTATGGTACTGGTGAGAATGTTCGTGACTGGCTGTATGTTGAGGATCACTGCCGTGCAATCGATCTGATCATCCACAAGGGACGCGTTGGTGAGGTTTACAACGTTGGTGGACACAACGAGATGAAGAACATCGACATCGTTAAGATCATCTGCAAGGAGCTTGGAAAGCCAGAGAGCTTGATCACTTTCGTAGGCGACCGTAAGGGACATGACATGCGTTATGCAATCGACCCGACCAAGATCCACAATGAGTTAGGCTGGCTGCCAGAGACTAAGTTTGCTGACGGTATCAAGAAGACCATTCAGTGGTACTTAGACAATAAGGAGTGGTGGGAGACCATCATCTCTGGTGAGTATCAGAACTACTACGAGAAGATGTACGCAAACCGCTAATGGAGGTCGTTATGAAAGTATTTGTTACTGGAGTTGCCGGTCAGCTCGGACATGATGTAATGAATGAACTGGCTAAGCGCGGCTATGAAGGAATCGGAACTGATATTGCACCAGAGTATTCTGGCGCTGCTGACGGTACTGCTGTTGTTTCTATGCCATATGTTTCTTTAGATATCACAGATGCTGATGCTGTTGATCGTGTTATCTGCGAAATGAAGCCGGATGTTGTCGTTCACTGCGCTGCATGGACTGCCGTTGATCTGGCTGAGGACGAGGATAAGAGAGAAAAGGTTCATGCAATCAATGCTGGCGGTACTGCAAACATTGCAAATGCCTGCAAGAAGACTGGCAGCAAGATGGTTTACATCAGCACCGACTATGTATTTGACGGTCAGGGTACTACTCCATGGACACCAGATTGCAAGGATTATAAGCCACTTAATGTTTATGGTCAGTCTAAGCTTGACGGTGAGCTTGCTGTTTCTAGTACTCTTGACAACTACTTTATCGTGCGTATCGCATGGGTATTTGGCAAGAATGGAAAGAACTTCATCAAGACAATGTTAAATGTTGCCAAGACACACAGTACCTTAAAGGTAGTTAATGACCAGATCGGTACACCGACATACACCTTTGATTTGGCTAGACTGCTCGTTGATATGATTGAAACCGACAAATACGGCTACTATCATGTAACAAATGAGGGCGGCTACATCAGCTGGTATGATTTCACAAAGGAAATCTTCCGTCAGGCTACCCTTCTTGGACGCACTGAGTACAGTGAGGATAAGGTTACTGTTCTTCCTGTTACTACTGCTGAGTATGGCCTTTCAAAGGCTGCAAGACCGTTTAACAGTCGTCTGGATAAGTCCAAGCTTGTTGAAAATGGATTTACTCCACTTCCGACCTGGCAGGATGCAGTTGCAAGATATTTAAAAGAAATTGAATTTTAAAAATATGGGCTGCTATGTTTTCATAGCAGCCCAATTTGATATTACTTATAATTTGTCACCAATTCTTTATAAAAATCCACTGCTAAATGAATTTTGTCTACGCTTATGTTCTTATTTTCCCCATGTACAGAAACATACTGTTACTTATCTATATCAATTGGCGCAAATCGAATAACAGCATCAGAAAGTCCTGTAAATCTTCTCGCATCTGTTCCAGCCGGAAGAATAATAAGAAAACCAAGGGAGATTTGTCTTATGATAAAATCACATGTTATAATTGTAATTACCTCGCAGTTGAATCACGCTCCACAATATCAACTCCCATGATCACCTTCTCAATTGGAGCCTTTGGATTTGCAATTCGATATAGAAGACGCTTTGTTACATTCTGCCCCATTAACTTTCTTTTTACATGGACAGTTGTCAAACTCGGTGTCACCATTTTTGCTGGTTCTATATCATCAAATCCTGCAATCGCTACATCTTCTGGAACTATATATCCGTGTTCCTGCAATACTTTCATCAATAAAATTGCTAATTCATCATTTGAACAAATCAGCGCATCTGGTTTTTCTGGTATCTCCATAAACTTTGTATATAGATTTTCTTTATTTTGATGAATTACCATACCTTCTATTTCTGTAAGAATTGAATATTTTTGAATATACTCTATACTTTCGTTAATCATACTTAACCCAAAGCAGTTCTGAATTGCTTCTTGATACCCATAAAAACGTTCTCTCGTACTAGGTGAATATGACAAATCTCCAACGTATCCTATTTTTCTAAACCCTTTTTTATATAGATAGGACGCCATTTTATAACTACCTAATTTATTATCAGACATTAAGCAATCTACTGTCTCCTCAAGTGAGTTATAATCTGCTAACACAATCGGAACACCATATTCTTTCAAACGTTGAAGAAATGAATCTCCTATTTTTCCAACCGCAATGATTCCAGCAACTTTTCGACTTTCCACGCAAGTCGGAATATCTTCTGTTTCAAATGAGCTAAAAAAGACATCATAACCCGCCTTCTTTGCTTCCTCTTCTATTCCTAACAAAACCCTTCCATAAAATCTGAAATCTCTAAAAAAACGATTTTTTAAAAGAACACAAATATTTTTATTGGAATAATTTTGCATATACTTTACAGACTGATCCAGATATCCCATTTCCTCTGCTGTATTTAAAATCAAACGTTTTGTTTCTTCTCCCACTCCTGTTTTATCGTTTAAAGCCAACGACACTGCATTTATAGAAAGATTAAGCTTATCTGCAATATCTTTCATTGTTACACGTTTTCTTGTCATTTATTCACCTGCCTTATATGCATATTTCTTAATTCTTTTATTATAACATACCAAGATGCCCGGGTCAAAATTTTTTGATCCGGGCTTCATTTTTTTCAAATATCAATATATTCCATTGCTGCAAACAGATCATCCAACTCAAAATCTGCTCTACAGATCTTATCATCTGCTGCACCATAATATATAATTACCTTGTTATCATTTACTAAGCAACCACATGTAAAAACAACATTTCCAAAAAATCCATTAGTTTCATATTTCTCCTGTGGTTCAAGAATAGGATCTTTTGTCTTTGCTAATACAATTGATGGATCTTTTTCATCAAGAAGAAATGCGCCTAAACAATATCTGTCATTTCGATCTGCTGCATGGTAAATCTTCACCCAGCCCTTATCTGTTAAGAACGGTACTGCTCCGCCTCCAATTCTGCCATCATCCCAGCTTTCTGTATCAGACGAAATTCCACAAAAATGTCTTTGCTCTCCCCAATGAATTAAATCTGGTGATTTCGCTATCCACATTTGAGGATTACCAATTCCACCTGGCACTGGTCTATTGAATGCAACATACTTTCCGTTTATTTTCTGTGGAAAAATTGTTACATCCTTATTTTCCGGTGCAAAAATAATTCCGTGGCGTTCAAACGTACAAAAATCTTTTGTACTGATCAGCGATGTTCCTGCTCCATTCTCCGTGACAGACGTATAATTGATATAATATATATCATCAATTTTTGTAATTCGAGGATCCTCCATCCCCCAACTTTCCTCTTCTGCTAATGGAAAAATTGCTGGATGCTCATCTACTTCAAAATGAATTCCATCTTTACTTCTTGCAATTCTCAAGTGCGATAGAGATGTCAAATTTAAAATATCAGATTTTTTTTCTCCTCGCTTAGATACATGACGTGTATCTGAAAAGTCAAGTTGCGGACATTCTGATTTTCGATACGTAATTACCTGAATTTCGTCTTTACCATCCACTTTTTTCACTACTGGAATACATACCTCATCTTCATTTTTACAAATTACAGATTCTGCTACTCTGCATAGCAGAATAACTTCATCCTTATACTCTGTTACTCCACAGTTAAATACACCATCAATTTTAAAATCCTGACGACTTGGTTTTACATCTGCCGGCGTAAGTAATGGATTATAGACACAGCGTTCTATCTTCATATGTTACCTCACTTCACTGATTTTTATTTCAGCATAAAGCTGATTCCTTCCTTAAAATACTTTGAAAAACAAAGAAACAGAATTATAATTGGCAATGTTAAAATTACCGATGCGGCATACATTGGACCTGGAAATGCTCCCATTGGTTTAAATTGAGTAGAAATCAATACATTTAATGTCTGCATTTCTATACTTGGTGATATTAACATATCCCACATTAATTCACTCCATCGCTGCATAAATATTGACAGAAAAACAATTGTTGTTACAGATTTCGTTATAGGGAAAGCAATCGTCGCAATAATTCTCAAATTACTAGCCCCATCAATTCTTGCTGCTTCAAAAACTGCATCTGGAAGCGTTCTAAAATAATTAATGTACATAAAAATCGCCCATACTGAAATACTAAGTGGAATAATCATTCCAACATACTTATTGGCCATAGGCTTTGCTATCATATATCTAGGCACCAGTAAAATAATTGCTGGAAAAAACATTTGAAACAGCAATGTATTCATAATAAATTTTTTACCGCCAAATCTAAGCTTAGTAACCGAATATCCAATTCCTAATCCAACTGCAACAGAAATTAATGCTGTTGGTAATGATACAATAAAAGAATTTACCAACGCCCTAACCCACATCATTGAATTAGAAGCTCCGCCTTTACTAATCAAATATTCATAACTACGTAGTGTAAAACCCTGCGGTATTAACACTTTATCCACCATATCCCACTGAGTAAATGATTGTACCACCATATAATAGAAAGGAAACAGTGATACACCAAGAAGGAGCAACGTTATGACGGTTAATATTCTTGTTTTTATCCGTAACTTCCTTTTCATAGTTCTTCCTCCCCTAAAATCCAAAACGTTTATTCAACTTATCAGTACCGAAATTAATCACTCGTAGCGTTATAAATATCTGAACTGCTGCAGCAATCGCCATTGCAGCACCATAACCTGATTGGAATCGTGTAAATGACGTATTGTAAATTTCAAGCTGCCATGACGTTGTCGAAAGATTAGGGCCGCCTCCTGTAAGCAAAAATGGCTCTGTAAATATTCCAAATGCAAGACCGGTTGCCAACACAATTACTGTCGACAACGTAGGCATAATCATAGGGAGTGTCACATGAATTAACTTATGGAATCCATGAGATCCATCTAACGCACATGCCTCATTTACATCAGCGCCAATGCTTTCAATTCCAGAGAGAATAAATAATGCATAATAACCAGACATCTTCCATACTACAATTCCCACCATAATAGAAAATGCAAAACGTTGATCTGTCAACCAATTTATATTTAACTGAAAATGATCTCTTAGAAAAACATTCAATACGGAATTATAATTAAATAAATATTTTACAAAAACCGATGTTGCAACACCAGAAGTTAAATAGGGTATAAAAAAAAGGACTGCTACAAAACCTTTTATTTTTTCTGGCAGCTGTGATACCAATAACGCAACAATTAAACCACATATGAAGCAAATGATAACAATTGGAACCAGATAACGATATGAATTAATAAATGCTGCTTTTACCTTGCGATCAGTAAGTAGCTTAGCAAAATTATCAATTCCAACAAAATTCTTTTGTTTTGACATCAAATTCCATTCCATCGTTGACAACCAAGCCGCCCATATCAATGGAATTAAAAAAAACACAAGTGAATACACGAGATATGGTGCATTTAGAAGCCACCCAACAACACCTCTTTTTCTTGCTGCTGGAGTTAATTTTTTCTTCATACCCCAATACCCTCCTTTCTCCATTCTACCCTACTATTTTTTCATAACCTTCCTAAAAACAGGCCACGTGCCTATTTGTCACGTGGCCTTAACAGTTCATTACTTAAGACCTGCTGCTTCCTCCATTGCGTCCATTGCATCTTCAATGTAACTCGTTGCATCTGGCGCATTGCATGGCTCTGCTGCTGTTACTTCATTCATGTATGGTGCCATTCCAACTTCTGTAAATGCAGTCCAAATATCAGCATCCTTATCTGTTGCTAATCCTGGAATTGCATATGGTACCCATTCTGCAAGCGCTGCAAGTGCTGGATTTTCTTTCATTGAGTCCGCAAATACTTCGTTATCATTTAAATCTCCTCTTACCGGAAGCATCGTTGTTGCATTCAACCAATCTAAATCGGTCTGTGCAGAATTGTCCTCATTATAAACCCACTTTACGAATTCAACAGCACCTTCATGCTGATCCTCAGAAACATTATCTGTTTTGTAAAATGTCAGTCCCTTTGAATCCGCATAATTATAAGGAATATCGCCCTCTTCTTTTACAAGCGATGGTCCATATACATAATCCTCACCATAGACCTTATTATTTTCCTCATATAATGAAATTTCCCACGGTGCATTAATTGATACAAGAATTGATGGCTGTTCCTCAACCCATATACTAGATAACTCTCCTTGTTGGATTGAATTTCCAAATGTTCCAATTACTTCCATTGCTTCAATTGCACTTTCTTTATCCATTACCAATTCATCATTTTCCAAAATCGGCATTCCCTGTGATAATCCATTATAAATCATCATAAAGTCAAACCAACGATCCCAATACTGGTCTGGTCTAGTTAATGATGGACGATAAAAAGTATGAGTTACTCCAATCTCTTTTAATTCATCCTTCTTCTCTGAAAAAGCGGCAATAACAGCATTAAATTCATCTACTGTTTCAGGGGCTTTTTCAAATCCAAGAACATCAAGAGCTGGTTTATTCCATTGCCATACCATTGGATTTACATAAACAGGCAATACATACTGTTTTTCATCAATTGCCCAATTTTCCATTGCATCACCCATTGCTCTGGCTTCGATAACATCTTGGAACCAATCTTCTTCAGATAAGTCATATACCACTTCAGATGCTGCTAAAGTTGCGGCAAAACCTCTATTAATATTCTCTGAAACTGCTGGCGCAGTTCCTGTAGCAATCGCATTTTGAATACCAGCCTCTGAGGATGGTGTTTCTGGCATCTGCTGTACCTTCACCTCTACAATTTTTCCATTTACCTCAGTTTTGGTTTCATTAAATGCCTGAGCCTTTTCTTCCCAGTAATTATACTGCACCTGCTGCGGTGCTGTCCAAAAATCGACGGTAATAACATCATCTGCCATCGCTGGTACCGCGGAAAACAATGTTGCAGCAGTCATTAAACCTGCCATTGCCAATGCATTTTTCTGTGTTCTTTTCATTATAAAACCCTCCTTAAAAATTTATTTGTTTGTTTGTAATTACTTTTACTATTCAAATGGATCATCAATTTCAATTCGATGTCCTTGTGCATCACTTACTCCACAATAAAGCATTGCCTTTTTATTCTTATTTCGCTCTAAACCTCCACTAAAAATTACATCTGTCAAATCTTGTCTTTTTGCATCTCCTAATGCAAAATTGTCTCTTACTGCAATTAGTTTCATAGGTGTATGTTCACCTGTCTGTGGATTCATACAAAATGCTGATGAATAATAATGCCGATTTCCTGTCTCATCAAATCTAGCAATATGAGATAGGATTCCAACATTTCCATCATCTAACATAAATAGCTGATTGCAGCCACCCCATTCTTCCGAAATGAACTGATCGTCAAAAATGGTTGCATCAAGAATTGCTTCTGGTGTCAATTCATTTAAAGAATGTAAAATCGTATAACCTATTTTTCCTCGGCCAGCCTCATAGCGCTTACCATTTACAAAAATACTTCCTTGCGGTCTTGTCATGACAAGAATCTGATTTTTTTCTAATTGTAGCAAGCGAATATCTTTCATTCGATCTGGTCCCTTTGCAAACAGCGTCAAGCTTCGCAAAGAATTTCCTCGATAAAAGTTCGTTCTGTAGTTTAACATTCCTGGATTTTCAACATCATCAAATACTTCCACACCACCAACAATAAATTCACCATTCACTTGTGTTACAAATGGATCTTGAAGTGGTAATGACGGAATTGAATTATCTGCAATCCACTTTTCATTTTCCTCCATAAAGAAAACAACGCGAGACCATTCCTCTGTTCGTTTCTCCACTCTTCCCGCCAAATATCGTTTTCCTTCAAATAGAAATGGTGCAGTAATATTATAAACATCCTCATTTTCTATTCCATCAAACAACAATTTACTTGAAATATCTCTATTTTTCAAGTTTTTAAATTCAAGTAACATCTCTTTGCATGTTCGAACATTACTCTTTGTTTTATCCATTTCTAACATTTATTTCCTCCTTTTCCTTCTGTTTTTTTGTATTATTTCTTTTGATAGCTACACTATATCACTGTAGTTACTTGAATAAAAGTGTTTTTTACTTGAATTTCAAAGTTTTCTTATGAAATTCTAATGCAACACGCAATAGAGACAGGGTAAACATTCTCCCTGTCCCTAATATTTCAAACTATTCTCTTATTTAATTCATAATCCCTTGCGCATCTTTCTAACCCGTCAATTACACTGCTAAATTCCACACCATACTTTCTTGCTTTGCTGCAGTCCATCCACAAATTGTGTCTTGCTGGTGCGTCCTTGACGATAAGCCTTTTTCCAAGCATATCAACAAACTTGTTTGTCACCTCATATATTGACTGTGTTGTTTCGCTGCCAAAATTATACGCACCGCCTGGAAGTAAAATTACCTTGTCCATATTTTCAGCAACTTCCCTTAAATAAGTAATGCCACGAAATTGCTTTGAGCTGAAAGAAACACTATCTTGTGTATGAATTGCATTTAATATCATCATCAAATAGTTGGATCTTTTTTCATAATAATCATACATCCACTCTGCTCTTAACATGACTGCCGACGGCAGAATATCAAGCACACGTTTTTCCATCTCAAGCTTATGAGCAGCGTAGATATTTCCTGGCTTCACATTTTCTTCTGTATATGGTCCATCATCCTCACAAGCACTATACGCCTGATCTGAGCTGAAGCATATCAGCTTTCTATTACTATCTTTACACGCATTCGCAAGATACATAGGAATCTGCACATTTGCAAAGTACGATGCTTCTGGATCTGCCTCGCAAGTACCTATATCAGAAATTGCTGCTGTGTGGACAACAACATCAGCATTGCTTTCTTCAATCATACGATTCACCATTTCCTGTGTCACGTTCCGAAGAGACGGTGACGCTGCTGTATCCTTGCATAGCTCCATGAGCTTATGCCCCACAAATCCATTTGCCCCTGTAATTAAAATCATTTGGTTTTCTCCTAATCATCTCAATGTAAATGTTAAATTCTATGCTTCTTACTTAACTCACTTATGTTTTATCTTAATCTTCCACCATAAATTCATCATAAGTATTCTTTAATCGAAAGTTCTGTCTGCTCTCCAACTTTCTTGTTTACCAATTCAAATAAATTTTCTTTCGTAGCGAAAAGATTTTTGGGATTTCTTCCTATAATTAAATACTGGTTCTTATCATCAAGTGAAATATATTTTCTTATATCATCACTTAACAAAATATCTGCATTGTCAATTACAATCAATTTTCCTTGCGTATTACTTACAATCGTCATAATATCTTTTTGATAATCCAGATAATTCAAGCATAAAATTCTAGAATCAATCGCCATGCACTCTCTAATAAAAGAGAATGTTGCCGTCTTACCTGTACCAGAGTCTCCCATTAATATAGTTATATTATTTGTAAACTTAAAATTTACAATAAATGCCGTATGAATTGTAAAAAAATGATCCATAACAATTGGCTTACTTCTCATTCCCACCACTCCTTTAATTTCTCATAATCATTGATAACTGTTTTTATCTCTCTCGTCTGAACCACAACTGACCCTACATCAAATGGAATCAAAGGATATTCACTATATACATATCCCTTTTCAAGCTTATACAAAATTTCCAAAGCATTATTTCCACATTCCTTTAAGCAAAATACTTTATTTGAAAAATATAAAACATTTAATACTGTTTTGCACCCTGTTGAAAGTTTATCAATATCTAATGTAAAATCATCAAACTTTGAACGTATTTTATACTTACCAATAAGCTGTGCACCATCTATTTTATTTATGATTTCTTTTGCCTTTTCGTCAATTTTCATCACAGTATTTTTATTGAAAAATAGGTCATTCAGTTCTATATATTCCATACTTTCAGGAATATCTTTTTTGTTTTTGAAAATTGTAATCATAGTGTCATCTCCAATCCAATTTTTTCAAACTCTTTTTTCAAACATGTTTCACTGTATATTTTCTTCATTTTTTCAAGAATAGACAATCTGCTATAATCCAACCCACAAATATCATCATCCATTCTATTTTTCCATTCACAGCACGACTTGATCCAACACTCTCCTATATTTCCCTTCGAAACTTCAAACCCTGTATTTCTCGTTAAGTCAAATAGTAGTTTTGCTGAAAGTTGTTCGATATTGTGATTTTCAATATATTGATCATATTCAAGAACTTCTTTAATTTTTTTATAATCCATGTCTCCACATTGGATACACTGAATCAATTCTCTCCTTGCACTTACTGCTTTTGCTCTTTTCTGAATAAATTCATCATCTGGAGCGTAGATCCATTCAATCAGTTCCTTAAATTCCAATAAAATGTATTCAAAACAAATAATATCAAGCAAAATAATGTTCTTACGCTCTCTTGCATACTGTTTAAGTAATTTTTTCTCCATAGTCACTTGAAGATTATCAAAAGAGTTATCGAAAACAATTATATACCGGTTATTCGCGTCTATTAAATTTTTTACTGATTTTACAAGCTCACTATTATTTTCTTTACTTTCTATAATAATATCCGGATACAACTGACTCAAAAAACATTTCCAAAATACATAGCTGGACTTTCCCTTTTGATCCTCTATCCACAAAAAAGTTTTAAACTCCATTATATATTTCCTTTCGTTCTAGTATTTTATACACTACCGTTACAATCATATTGTAACACATCATTTTGCGAAAAAAAACATTAATAATCAATTTTACTTTTAACTGCAGTTGACTTATTATCTTTTTATTACATCAATATTTCATTTCTATATTTTTTGAATGCAAAAAGGACGGGAAAAATAATTTTCCCCTCCCTGATGTTTAAGCTGTAACTGCTAAAAGCAGCGTTCCTGCCGTAATAAGTAAAACACCGACTGCCGATTTCTTTGTCAGTTTTTCGTGAAATACAATCCACGAGAATGCAATCGTTACCAACATACTAAGCTTATCAATCGGCACTACTACACTTGCTGGTCCTTCTTGTAACGCCCGATAATAAAAGAGCCACGACGCTCCAGTTGCCAACCCTGACAAACAAATAAAGCATAATTCTTTCTTCTCTATCTTATTTATTTCTTTCTGTTTTTGTGTAACAAACACCATGAGCCATGCCATAAGCAGCACTACTGTGGTGCGGATTGCTGTGCCGAGATTAGAATCAATACCTTCAATTCCAATCTTCCCCAAAATAGAAGTCAGACTTGCAAATACTGCTGACAGCACCGCATAGATCAGCCATCCTCCACTCTTTTTTTCAGAATCTGTTTTTATGTCTTTTTTGGTAATCATCATCATGGTTCCTATTCCAATAAGCAGCACAAATATTATTTTTTTCCCAGAAATACCTTCATGAAGGAAAATGAATGCCAGAAGAATAGACAACACGGTACTTGATTTATCAATGGGAACAACCTTGTTGATATCCCCTTTTTGAAGGGCATGAAAATAGCATAACCACGATGCACCTGTAGCTAATCCTGATAAAATCAGAAATAGAAGCGTCCTGCCGTCAATCTGTCTTATTCCTCCCCATGTTCCTGTAATCAATACCATGAGCCATGAAAACAACAATACAACTACAGTTCGTATTGCTGTTGCCACATTCGAATCTGTCTTTTTAATTCCGCATTTTGCAAGGATCGCTGTTATTCCTGCAAAAAATGAAGATCCTATTGCATAAAATATCCACATTTCCTTAATCCCCCTTCTGCTAAGGTTATTGGAGTTAAAAGCCACTCTTTATTTGCCTCATTATACTGTTTTTCACCACGCATGTCCACCAGTTTTTGTAAAGCTTTTTGTGTTCCAAAAGCGAAACTGTCTTCGGCAGAGAAAAAGTCTCCTTATCTGAATTTTTCTTGCTTGACATTTTGATTATACTTCATAGTCAAACATATAAAAATTCAAAATAAGGAAACTATTGATTCTGGTTACGACTTAAAACCTATTTATTGCATTCACTGCCAGTGTATATCTTTCTACTTTTTCACTATCTGATGTTTTCCACTAATATCGCCATCAATTCATTCACGTCGATTGGCTTTGCTATATGACCATTCATCCCAGCTGCAATAGCCTCTCTCTTATCTTCTTCAAAGGCACTTGCTGTCATTGCAATGATAGGTATACATGCCTTATCCTTATCTGGCAGATGCCTAATTTCTTGTGTTGCTTTATAGCCATCCATTTTAGGCATATGAATATCCATTAGTATCATATCGTATGTGCCCACTGGCATTTTCGCTACTTTGTTTACACACTGGACTCCATCCTCAACACGTTCTATTTTTAGACCAGCACGCTCAAGTATTGCTTCTGCAATCTCAGCATTTAAATCATTATCCTCTGCTAGAAGGATATGTCTGCCATTAAGAATTTCGCTGCCTGTTCCCAGCTCTTCATCGTGCTTTTTTGCATAGCAGCTTTCATCCACTATCCTATGCTTTAATATAACTGAAAAAGTGCTGCCCTTTCCTAGCTCACTCTCTACATTTATTGTTCCACCAAGCAGCTCAACATATTTCTTTACTATCGACATTCCAAGTCCGGTTCCTGCTATTTTGCTCTTTGTGGCGCTCTGCTCACGTGTGAATGCATCGAAAATTTTTGTCAAATATTCCTGACTCATACCTATTCCCGTATCGCTAACACTAGTCCTCACTATCATATATCCAGGCTCATCGCATGGCAATTCATCTACATTTACCATAACAGAACCGCCGGCTGGAGTATATTTTATAGCATTACTAAGGATATTTACAAGGATTTCTTTTATCTTGGTAATATCTATCAGTACATGATCATGCTCTACATTCATCTTGTAATTAAATGCAATATTCTTTTTCTTTGCTTCATCATCAAATATTTCAAACAAATCTTGCAGAATATATTCAATCTGAGTATAGCTCTCATCAATCTCCATCCTTCCACTCTCAATCCGAGCCATATCAAGTACATTATTTATGATTGACAAAAGAAGGTTTCCAGATTGCTGCAGTTTTTCCAGATGTTCTAATGTTTCAGGCATTCCTTTTCCTTTTAGTTCATCCTTCATGAGCTGTGCATAGCCTAGAACTGCATTCATAGGTGTACGGATGTCATGCGACATATTGTGAAGGAAACTTGTCTTTGAAAGACTTGCATCCTCTGCTTTTTTCAGAGCAACTTCCAGCTTGTCATTGAGTTTTTGTGTATCTTTTGCTGCAACCTTTGCAGCTGCCTCTGCTTTCCTTGCCTTTCTTAAAAGTACAAGAATAATGCCAATTATTCCAAGTGCAAAAAGACTTGTCGTGACAAAAACAGTAAGCAAATTATCTTTTATAAAGTCCAAAAAAGTCACTTTATCTGCCGTGCTGTCATAAATAGCAAGTGCGCTGGTAAGCATATCAGACGGCATGGTCTTCAAAGTTTTATTCAGTATTGACAAAAGATTTCCCTCTCCGCGTCTTACTGCAAAGCACGCCTCCATTGTTTTTGTAAGTGGAATACTCTTGAAATTTTTATTATTATCATATTTTATCACCTGACTTGTTCCCATGATAAAACAGTCTGCATTTTCTTTAATGACCATATCTTCTGCATCATTAAATGAGTCATAATCTACAAGCTTCCATTGTGGATAATTGAAAGCAATATGCTGTTTTAAGGCTTCTTTTTCCTTTGGCACAGCTACTGTATATACTTCATTCTCATTAAAATACTTCTCATCAGTTACCGCCATCAAGCTATATGTCCAAGCCGTATTTGTAAATGCGTAGCCGTTTTCTTCTGCAAAATTAGGATTTCTTCCAGCATAAAAAATCATGTCAATTTCACAATCCTGCAATGCCTGAATCATTTCGTCATAGTCATCATATGACTGAATATTGAATTTCAGTATCTGATTTCCTAGACAGTCTTTAGCATAGGCGATATACTCCGCCATCATACCAGTAAGTTTTCCAGTCTCTTCGTCCATGAAAAAGACAGCAGGATCATCATTCAAAAAACCTATCCGGATAGTTTCCTTTTCTTCCATCCATGACTTTTCTTGACCTGTAAGAATCTGACTATAATCAAGAGTAAAATATTTCTTATACAGATCTGCCTTAAAAAACGTACTGTCTTTGTCCAACTGGCGCATAGCAAAGTCTAGCTCCTCTTTGATATCGCTACGCTCTTTGTTTATTGCAAAATATATACCTGATTTACCAATACTGGTAACAGATGATATTCCCCATTCAGACCAGATAGCTTCCTCCAGAGATACAAAACAGTCTATCTCATTATCAGCTAATTTCTTTTTGACATCGTCATTATCATATACATTTACATGCTCTGTATGTATGCCATTCTTCTTCTCCCATTCTGTCAGCATACTTTCAGGCTCTGTACCTAGAAGCACACCTACACGTTTCCCGTCCATAGACTTAAAATCAGACGTCCCTATGTCCGTATTCGACATATCTGCATAAAGAATATATTTTTCCTCACCCATCGGTTCCTCTGAAAAAAGCATCTCTTGTGTGCGCTCGTCTGTGTAAGAGATGTCACCAATGACATCAATCTCACCGTTTTCAAGCTTATCAAAGCAGTTGGACCAGTCACATTTTACGTACTCGAATTTCCATCCTGCATAGCCGGCAAGAGCCTGCATGAGTTCGTAGCCAAATCCTCGTCTGACACCATTTTCATCGACATAATTGAAAGTATCCTCAAAAGAACCGACACGAATGACCTTACATTCATTCGTCTGCGTGCCTGACTTTTTTGTTTCCTGTTTTGTTGAATCATTTGATATGTTATCTGTCATAACAATATCATCATCTATTGTCTCTGCATTCACTGGAACACAAAATGATAACGGCTGGCATAGTATAAACATGCTCAGACATAAACAGCTAATTATCTTTATGATATGATTCGTTTTGTTGAATGCCTTCTGAGATATACCTTTTAGTTCTCGATCAGCTTTTGTTTTCATATGTATTTACCCCCAACTACGAAAACTTTATTTTTAAGTTTCCCGTTTTATTTTTAGCTTATAACAGACTTATAATAGTTCCCAAAATCAGCCAATGCATCAATGATTGGCATCATTTCCTTGCCCAGTTCCGTTAATCCGTATTCCACTCTTGGAGGCATTTCATGATAATCGTGCCGATAAGCAAGCCCATCGTCAATCATCTGTCTAAGGCTGTCTGTAAGCACCTTTTGCGATATACCTTCTAAGTCTCTTTGAAGTTCGTTAAATCTCCATGGCCGTATTTTCAGATTTCGTAAAATGAGCAGTTTCCATTTTCCTCCAATCAATGCTACTGCTGTTGCAACAGGACATTCAGGAAGCTCTTCCTTTGTTTTCATTTTGCTTCACCTCCAAGCTCAGTTTAACACATTCTTTTTTATATGTACAGTTACAAAAAAGTGCGTACTTGTTTTTAAATGTGTCATTCCGTATTCTATAAACAAGCAATACAAAATTGCAAATATAAATCGGAGGTATCTATCATGGCAAATTATGCAAAAACAAACATTGGAAACGAAGGAAGAGTCGAGCTTCACGAAAAACTTTCTTTAACTGGAGCTGAAATCAGCATTAACCAACTTCCAGCCGGAGCAAGCGTTCCGTTTGTTCACTCTCACAAGAACAACGAAGAAATCTATGGCATTCTCTCTGGAAAAGGAAAAGCTGTCATCGACAATGAGACAATTGAGCTCACATCTGGTGATTGGCTGAGAATTTCTCCGGCTGCTAAACGTCAGTTTTTTGCTTCTCAAGAGTCCGACATAACCTATGTCTGCATCCAGGTTAAGGAAAATTCTCTCGGTGGTTTCACCGCTGATGATGCGGTGCTGCACTAAATTATATTGCACCATCTTGATACAATGGGGACAGGTAAAAAGTCATTTCAATGTCATTAAGATAAGACATTGAAATGACTTTTTACTGTCCCCTTGGTTTTATCCTATAATTAAAACATATGGATCAAATAACTGCTCATGAAGCTCATCCATTGCAGCATCGGGCATCGTGATGTCTGAGAGCCAAAGCGAATAATCGTACTGGCAGAAACCAGAAAGATCCATTTTAAAATTCGTTTCCCAGTTATTATTCATAATCCAGGAATATAGCGGTCGCGCATTGTTTTCTGCATTTTTGTCACAGAGCTTGATTGGATGATGATTCATACTGCCCATGTAGACAAGCGGTACATCGCGCGCGGCAATAAGTACGCTGTTTTGCGCATTAACACTAGCCACACCATCGTCTGACATGTAAAATTCCATGCAAGATCCCGGCAGCTGATCCACGCCTGGCCTAAATGCTTCACTCCCACCCTTACGAAGCACAGTATCACTTCCGGCGCGGTTCAAATTAAATGACATAAATACACTTTCCACATCTTCTGAAATTGTTTTGCCAAGTTCGAGCGTGAAATCAATACGCGGAATATCCTCATACAGTTTAATAAGTACATCAGCCTTGACCGTACCCTCTAGTTTATATTTCAGCCGCAGTTGAGTAAATACTGGACCATGCTCTATACAGCTTACTTCTATTAGCTGACCTATGTATGTTTCAGCATGTTTGCCACGTATGTTTCGTCCTAGAGCGCGACGTTCCTCATACGAAGCAAACTGGGTATCTGTATGCAATGGTGTGCGCTGATAAACAGGCGTAAAAAATGGGATTGATTTTTTGACCATCTCGGTGCCGGTGCGCTTATCAACAAACGATGTAATGCCCACACCTGGTTGATAACCGATATGGAAAAACTTCGTGTCTACCTCATATGGCAATCGGTAAGTAACTGGGTCATACTCATTTACTATGTCGCGCACTTTCTCTGCGCCCACATAACATTTACGGCTGTTCAACTTATCGCTTGGCTTTTGCACAGCTGTGTAGGTATACTCCTTTTCTTCGCCGTAAACCAGCGTATCAATAAAGCTGATTTTTTTACCGCGTGGGTGTGGTGACACCTGACATGTATATTCGCGGCCTGTCGCATCCAACACCTTGATGGCATCTAGCGAAAGGGTTTCGACATAAAATTCAACAAGCTGTGGCTGCTTTGTATGACTTACTCCAATAGCACGCACGATGCCTGTAGTATTGTAGTAACGCATCAAATCTCCTTTTTGTTCTGCAATCAAACAAAGCATGAGTGATGCGGCCTCATGTGCCTTTGACGCGTAGCTGTTCTTGCGCATGTCAAGATTTAAAACCATTGTATCATAAGGGTTTGTGATCGTTGATGAATGACCCCAGGTGTGCTCAGCATATAGAAGCAGGTTATCCTGAGCTGTCTTAATCAGCTCTGGATAATTGATATCAGCATTGGCATCTAACCGCTTAGCCAACTGGTAGCGGTGATCGGCATCCTTATAGTGCTTGACAGCGTACGGCGTGCTGCCTACACCGTTAGCCCACCAGTCAGTCCAGTCTCCGCGATATACAGGTACATTTGTAAGCTTTGGCGCTATTGAAGCATAAAGTTCCTGCAAAGAAACCATTTCTATGCGGACTTTTTCGCCATACTTATTGTTGTAAGCGCGAATAGTCTCAATAATTTCTGCTGATGGCGGTGCATTATCACTGAAAACACCAGACACAGCCGTTACGATAAAGTCATATGGATACCCTTCGCTCTCACACTCACTCAGGTAGCTGTTCAAGTTGTCATGCAATTGCTCTACAAAAGCAGATGATACTTCGATGTTATCGCCCAAACGATTGCGCATCATCCAGTTAACTGCATGATTTGGCTGGATACCCAGCACGTTGCCGAGGTTATAATGCTCGCCGTTCCATACCAGCAAGCGTTTTCCAGCATCATTTTCCCAGAAAAAAGCATTCTGGTTTTGATATAATGGATACATGCCATGGTGACAATGGACATTTGTGAATAAGAACTCAACTCCATTTTCCAACATTGCATCACGATATCCCATAGAGAATCCGTTCACATCAGCAGCCATCGCCGTACATATCGGAAGACGATGTTCCCACTCAGCCAGACGCTCGCTGTAGATCTTGGTGTCAGCCAGATCATTAAAATTTAGATAATTGGCAGAAATTCCAATTTTGCCTTCTTTAACAAATTTAGCAAAATCAGCGCGATCCTCCTCACTGGCATAGTGCCAAAATTCTTCAACGCAGTAAAGCGTCTCACAATTCCAGCGAAAGTCATCATACTCAGGCTTTCGCATCATATCCAGCACAGTTTTTATGTAATTAACCTGAATAGCGATAACTCGTTCTTGCAGATCGGTATATCCGATGTCCGTATGTGAATGGTGAATGACATATACGGTTTTAATTGAAGATTTCATATTTGTTTTCCTCCTTTTTAATTGCGGACGCAGGCCATAATGACCTTGATTTCATCTCCGTCTGGACTTGTAATTTCGTATTCACCTGCCGCTTGTGGAACTATGCAAGTCTCAGCATAGTGCAGCTGCATCGGTTCAAAGCTTTCATTTTTGCTTCGCAACACAGCGCAGGCTCCATCGACCAAATTTAGCATATGCACGCTTCCATTGCGCTGCACAGTCAAAGCAGATGATGTAGTGAATCTGAAAGTATCAAGAAATTCTCTATCATGCAGACCAGTGCGCACTACTGTGCCATTCTCTCCTGCATAAATTTCATGCTGCTTGTTAATGAGATTCTTATACACCCACTCAGTATCTCGATCCCACTGGATATTAGCCGCACCGTGTTTTAAATGGATTGGACGTGGCTTGCCATCAAGATCAACTCGCCCCCAGTCCCATAGCTTGAATGTGAAAATATACGGCGTAGCACTGATTTCCAGTACCATCGTATCAGCACCAGAACAATGTACCGTACCGCTAGGAATCAGCACATGATCATGCTTTTTTACTGGAATGCGATTAACAAATTTATCTGCTTGGAAAGCCTCACCGCCTTCCTGAGCCATCTGCAGCGCGTCTAACATTTCTTCCGGCTTCGTACCAGTCTTGATACCAAGATAAACACAGGGATCATTCCCCGCAACATCTAGGAAGTAGTAGCTCTCATCCTGAGTATAATGCATATGGAAATGGCTCTGAATGTACTCAGTCAGTGGGTGCACCTGCAAAGACAAATTTTGCCCGTGCATTGTATCCAACATATCAAACCGTATAGGAAATTCTTTTCCAAACCTCGCATGAACACGATCACCCAAAAGTTCTCGTGGGTGAGTATAGACAAGATTCAGCGCAGGCGTCTCAACTATACAGCCTCCGAAATCCAAAAGGATACTATTTTCCTCTGGTACACCATCAAAGCTCCATGCGTAGTTGCTGCCATTCTCAGGCAAAGAAAAATGACTCTTCATCCAGTCACCTCCCCATACACCAGGGTCAAAATAAGGCACCATTCGAAATGGCTGCACTGCTGCTTTTGCTAACGCTTTGCGGTAGTCGTCGCCTGATACAATAGCAGGTTCTCCCTGCGTCGACGCATCAATATAATAGTCAAAATCACTTAAAAGCTCGTCTTTAACCTGATCCCCCCAGCGCCATTCAGCAAAATAACCACGTTTGTATTTAGCTCGCTGCGGCAAACCATGGCGTGCTGTGTGCCAGTTGTCCTGACCTTTACGGAAACGCAGCTGCACCTCCCACCTAGTCAGGTCGGCATATATAAGCACATCACCACGAGTGACAAGTGATGCACCAACACCATATACAATAACAAGTCCGCTTTCGACAGCGTTTATTTTTTTCTGCGCAGCACACAGAGCTTCGCTTGGGTAAAAATCCAAAAGCCGCCAGGTCGTCATGATACCAAATACATTGTCATCCGTCAGCTCATGCTCGATTTTCGCGTCCAGCTCTGCTGGAGCTATAGCCAGCTCATCAGCATGAATAATAAGCGCGGCTTTTGGGAAGAGTGACAAGATTTCAGCATCATTGACACCTGGATAGCACTCAATTGTAATGATGCTCTTGTCACGTTCTAAACACAAGTCATGCAACTTATTCTTTACAGCGTCAGTTCCTCGTACAGCCCTAGAAGTAGGCTCGGCCTGTATTGTTGGGAAACGACGGTAAGGGTATAAATTTTTCGACATAGAATACACCTGCTTTCTGTTTTCTCTACGCTCAGAATACACGCGTCAAGACAATTTGTCAATACATATTTTAATAGCATCAAAATTAGTCATTACATATTTACAAAACTATAACATCGTGCTATACTACTAACAACAAATTCATGCATGGAGGACCTACATTCTATGACACAGCCATTGTATTTACAAATTGCCCAACATCTGCGAGAGCATATCATAAACGGAGACTACCCACTGAATACTCGCATTCCAACTGAGAAGGAACTAGCCGCCGCGCTTGATGTCAGCCGCCCAACTGTGCGGCAGGCTTTAACTTTGCTTGAGCAGGAGGGTCGTCTAATCCGTGTAAAGGGCAGCGGCACTTTCGTAACTGAGCCAAAAATCTTGCACGAATCAACGCACTTTATCATCGGCTACAAAGAGGAAAGCCGCGAACACAATTATCGTCTGCGTACACGCGTGCTTGAATTGCAAAAAGAAAAGCCAGACCAAATTCCTTTTAAGGCTCTTGGTCTGGCAGAAGGCGAGCGTGTGACTCGCATGACACGTTTGCGCTGGCTAGAAGGACAGTATAACGATAAACCTATAATGTACACAACAGTTTATGTGCCAGTGCGACTCTTTCCTGAAATGGATGAACAAAATTTTACTGATACATCATTTTATGAAATGTTGGACAGCCGCGGGCTGACTGTCATGCGAACATCCAAGCAGCTTGACGTGATAATGCCGCCTTCCGATATCGCAGTTGAACTTGAAATTTCCCCATTTGAGCCTACAATTCGCATTGCATCAACAGGCTACACACAAAATGGCATGGCAGTCGAATATAGTGAAAGCTATTACCCTGCTAGCCGCAGCAGCTTTAAAATTGAGATAAACCGCTAAAGGAGTTAACAATGCACGAAGTATATTTATGTCTGGATGTAGGCGGAACAGAGATAAAGGCAGCACCGCTAGATGCCAACGGAAAAATGCTTTCAAAAATACAATATTTTCCTGCAATGGCTTGTGCTGATAAGAAGACTCTGCTTGAACACTTTGCACATATTTTTGCATCCATCTGTCCTGCAGACAAAGTACCAATTGAAATTGATCTGGCATTTCCAGGACCGTTTGACTATGAGAACGGCATCTGCCTGCTTCAAGGACTTGAAAAATACGATGCACTTTATGGCTGTAACCTGCGCCATGCTTTTGCCGCTTTAAGCGGATTGCCGCAAAAGCGCATCCAATTTATCAATGATGCGGCAGCTTTTGCGCTTGGCGAATTAACATTTGGCAGTTCACGTCAGGCGCACAAAACACTGTTTACAGTTATTGGCACTGGCTGCGGCAGTGCCTTCGGAGTGGACGGATTTTTAGCAGCAAAAGGGACACTCGGTGTACCTCCTCACGGCTATTTTTATAATGCACCATTTATGGACAGCTGTGTTGATGATTATATCTCTCGCCGTGGGCTGGAAAAGCTTACAAAGGATCTGCTCGGTACGCCACTAGATGGCCGTGCTCTGGCAGCTCGCGTTGCCGCAGGTGATACACAGGCTGCTTCATGCTTTTTGCAATTCGGTGTGCTGCTTCGCGATGCGCTGTCCCCACAGATAGAAGCGTTTAATCCAGATATGATTTGTCTGGGAGGACAAATTATGCACAGTGCACCACTTTTCTTATCACCGCTTGAAGCACCCTGCAATGAGAAAAATATTAAGTTATCTGTAATACAAGATACCTCAATGCGCACGATGCAAGGCCTGACCTGTGCAAATAGCAGATACAATGGGGACAGGTAAAATGGCTTTCAATGTCATTTTACCTGTCCCCCTGATTCCCTATATTTTTTCTATAAATTCAGTAAATTCATCACCAGTTTAACCATTATATCTTTTTCTTCTGGCTTTGACTCCGCAATCATTAATGTTATTGCCACCAACGTTCCATCACTCAGTCTCTTGATCCCCTCTTGAAATAAAACATCATTTTTATCTAAAAATTCCAAGAAAAGAGAGGCTGCTATTCTTTTACACCCATCTGCATAAGGATGATCCTTAATCATAAAATACAATAAATTTGCAGCTTTCTCTTCTACTGATGGATATGCCTCTTCTCCAAAAACACTTTGATATACCGCAGCAATTATACCTTCTACTTTTCCGGCTTCTTTTTCTACTCCAAAAACATCTGTATGAAAAGAATCTCGCATTTTCCCAACCATCTGAACACATTCTTCATATGTAATACGATATATTGGTCTGCTTCCATTTGGTTTGCATAATATCTGATGATCATATTGATCAAGCAAAAGTAATGCTTCTGTATATTCATTTACAGCTCTAAGCACATCCGATTCCTCTATATCAAGTGCATCGGCAAGCATTCTGCTCTGTATATCAATTGTTTTTTCTAATGCTTGCAAACGCTTTTCATTGATAGCATAGCCTTTCATAATATATTGTTTAAGAACATTATTTGCCCATTTTCTAAAAGCTATACCTCTTTTAGAATTAACTCGATATCCAACGGATAAAATCATATCCAGATTATATATCTTCGGTTTTCTTCCTCCCGAACTTTTGTCGGAAAAACCGACAGAAGTCTCATCTAATTCTCCTGAAGCAAGAATATTGGTGATATGTTCACTTACTGTAGCATGTTTAACATCAAACAATACTTCCATTTGCTTCTGTGTCAGCCAAACTGTTTCCTGTTCAGGATTTATTTGTACTTCTATATTAATATCACCATCAGTAAATAATACTATTTCATTTTTCATCAATTCTAAACTTAGTCCTTCCAATCTTTAGAGCCAATGAGGACAGGTAAAATGGCTTTTTTACCTGTCCCCCTGGTTCTCTATACATACTTTAAAATCGTTTTTATAACTTCATCAATCACAATCGGCTTTGACAAATGTGCATTCATTCCTGCATCCAGTGATGCCTGAACATCTTCTGCAAATGAATTAGCTGTCATTGCTATAATAGGAATGTTTTTTCCATCCGGTCTGTCATTCATTGCCCTGATTGCTTTTGTCGCTTCATAACCATTCATTTCAGGCATCATGATATCCATCAGGATTACATCAAATGTGCCTTCCGGATGATTTTTGAAAATCTCAACAGCATTCTTTCCATCCACAGCTCTTTCTACATTCATCCCGAACTCTTCCAACTGCACGGCAGCAATCTCTGCATTCAGTTCATTATCCTCTGCAAGAAGGACATTCACACCTGTAAGATTCACCTTTTCAGAAATACCTGTGTCTGACTTATTACATTCCTTATCTGTAATTTCCAAAGGAATATCCACAGTAAATGTGGTTCCCTCATGCTTTTTACTCTGCACGGAAATGGTTCCACCCATCATATCTACATACTTCTTTACGATAGCCATCCCCAGTCCAACTCCATGGTACTGCGTTCTCACATCGGAATCTTCCTGTGCAAATTCCTCAAAAACTTCTTTTGTAAATTCCTCACTCATGCCAATACCAGTATCCGAAATGCGGTAACGCATATTTATATATCCATCCCCGCCCTTTTCCTGACACCGGGCTTCAAATGTAATCGTCCCTCCATCCGGAGTGTATTTTACGGCATTGCTCAGAATATTGACCAGCACATCACGCAGGCGTGCAGAATCCGCAAGTACATTTGGAATCTTTGCTTCTTCACGCTGAATCTTAAAGTTGATATCCCTGTTCGTAAGAAAGCCTTTTGTAATATCCAATGCAGAATCTGTAATGTTTTTCACATCCACCGATACCGGATTGTAATTCACTTTTCCACTTTCGATGCGGGTCAGATCTAATATATCATTGATCAGCGACAGTAAATGCTCTGAGCTTTCGTCAATCTTTTCCAGACAATTTTTCACTTCGTCTGACGGATTGTTTTTCATTGCAATACCGGTAAATCCTATGATTGCATTCATCGGTGTCCTCATATCATGGGACATGTGTGACAGAAATGCTGTTTTTGCCTTGTTTGCAGCCTGTGCATGCTCTGCCAGTTCCGCCATTTCCTCAGCTTTCTCCTGGGCCGCCTTCTGAGCTTTTTTTCTTGCACTGATACGCACCATTGTCACAGCCATAGTAGTCAGCAGCCATCCAAAAATAAGAAGAACCAAAACAGTAACAACAGGATGCAGACGGATCAAGTCAACAAATGTCAGCTCTGTTGCTTTGCATGTGGTATACTGTGCTGCAAGATCTTCAACAAGATTTTGGGGCATGGCATACATTGCTTTCGTCAGAATACCAGCCAGCGCATGGTTCTCAGTTGATGAAATTACCATGCGGTAGGTGAATGTAGGCTGTTCCAGCAGAGTATATGTCATGGTGCCCGTAGTGTCACTGTTCACAAACGCCTGTGCCATGTAATAGTAGACGAAGGCAGCATCTGCTTTACCCTTACGGACAGCTTCCATCATTTCCTGTCGGGTACTACACATCAGTTTTTCTGCACCGGGTGCCATTACATCTTCAATTGAATTTGATACTGTCTGGTCAACAGTAGTAACAACATTAATTTTTCCATCAAAGTCACGCCGTGTCACCCTTGCCATCTGCATCGTAATGAAAGGTGCAGTAATCCCCCATTTTTTCGTCTCAGCATAGTTATCTGTTTCCAGGCGTGCATCGATACTCATATCTGTGGTTTCCTTATTTTTCTGATAAGCAATATACTCATCTCTGGTGGCAGGTGTAAGAAACTCATAGGAAATCCCGGCATAGTCTGCAATTTTCCGGAAGTAATCCGGGATAATACCCTTCATCTCACCATTTTCATTATAAGAATATGGATAACGGGTCGGATCACACAGAACATGAAGCGGATTGTCCTTGGAATACTGTGAAATAATGCTTTTTTCTTTCTCCGTATATTCCAGATTCTTAGTTTCTATGCTTTCATAATTTTTTTTATAAAGTGTCGTTTTCCAGTCACCCTCAACTGCATTCATCTGGTCGATTGCATAATTGATCTCATTCAGCAATTTTGTATTGCCTTTTTTAACAATGACATAGAAATCGCTGCTGCCAAATTTATCCACAATACGCTCATTGTTTGTTTTTCTCAGAGAACTGGTAACAATCGCATCAACTTTTCCGCTCTGAAGGGCTTCCTCCATTTCTGCGGTCGTATCAAAATAAGATGGAACATATGTAAATCCTTTGTTGTCTGCAAAATCCGCAAACTCTTCATTCCGGGTGTTTCCGTTCAAAAGCGCCACACGCATACCGTTGTAAGTGCTGTAATTGCCGTCCACAATCGTGCTGTTGTCACTGCGGACGGTCAGAATCCCATTATTCGTTCCGATCGGACGTGAAAAATCAAACTTTTCTTCTCTGTCCGGTGTTTTGCGGGCAGATGTTACCATGTCGATCTCGCCGTCTTCGAGCATCTGCTGCATATCTTCCCAGCTCTTATCGTATCCGACATACTCGTAATCTACATCCCAATAACGGGCCATCAGCCGAAGAAAATCATAGCCATACCCACTGCGGTTGCCTTCTTCATCCATCACATGATAACCATCCATGGCAAAGAAACCGACTTTGACAGTTTCATGCTGCGAACTGTCCTCGGCTGCGTATGCAATCTGGGGAGAAAATATCATACACACGCATACAAAAGCCAGTAATACTGCCACATATTTCTTTGCTCTCGAAATCATATTAAATCTCCTGTCATCTTCTGTTGATAAGTCATTCCTCAAAAAAACACTCTCAGACAGACAGTGCACCTCATTTTACGCAACTGGCTGTCATTTTAAAGGCCCTGTAGCTTTGCGTCCCATATCTGTTTTTCAAATCCAATATTTGATGTATTCTTTTCTGCCATAGTCTTAACCTCACATGATGTTATTCTTAAAATTTACTGTCCAAAAAACGTACTAAACGACGATAAGTATTACGTATTGGTCATATCTCGTTCTATATCCATAAATTTCTTCGCATCTGCAAGCAGATCTCTATTAGAGAGGAAATCTTATAAACCTCTTATTAGTCATTATACACAAAACAAGCATTCAAAGCAATGATTCCGAAGGAGATTTATAGCATATTATGGTAATTGCTCTATATATTTTTAAAGATATTGTCTCCGAGAGAAATCCTGCTAGCAAAGTAACAGCCGCAATCTGACACATTATATTTTCTCTATACATTTCTTCTCATCGAAAATTTGCTCCCCGCCCTTACTGCATCAATTATTTTCAAATAAATAAGAGGCTGCATCTTCTCTTATTACGAGAAAATGCAGCCTCTTAAATTCGTTATTTTTATCAGTCGTTTTTACGCACTAAATTGGTGAATCGTCCATTTTATCGTTCATTCGTCAGAAAAAATTTCCGGAGTTTCAACTGTTTTCAGCTAATCTAAGGCGAGCCTTCAGCGCGCTGTACCGTCTGCCTTTCTGGTTGTTATTTACCATATACGCTACCACATCCTGACTGCCGACGATAACCAGCAGGCGCTTCGCGCGTGTGATCGCGGTGTAGAGAATGTTGCACGTGAGCAGCTTGCGCGGCAGGCCGTCCGACAGAGCGAGCACCACCGCGTCAAACTCGCTGCCCTGCGATTTATGTACGGTAACGGCATACGCCAGCTCCAGCTCGTTCAGCATATCAAAGGTGTAGGTCGCAATACGGTCGTCAAAGCGAATCACCATGCACTCCTGCTGCGGAAAAATGCGGATGATCTCGCCGACGTCGCCGTTGAACACGCCGGTTCCCTGCTCGTCATCGCCTTGCTTTTCCCACACGATATCGTAGTTGTTTCGCACCTGCATCACGCGGTCGCCCTCACGGAAAATGGTGTCTCCGAAGCGCTTTTCCAGCTTGCTTTCACTCGGTGGATTGAGCGCCTCCTGCAGACGGCGGTTGAGCGGAATGGTTCCGCTGCCGTGCCGCTTGGCAGGCGAAAGCACCTGTATCTGTGCAGGAGTGAAGCCGTAGTGCTTGGGCAGTCTCTGGGCACAAAGCTGTGCCACCGTTTCGATAACAGACGCCGGATCCGCCCGTTTCATAATGAAAAAGTCGCCGTCCGCGCCGGATGGCCTTGGCATTTCACCTGCGTTGACCGCGTGCGCGTTCATAACGATATCCGACTGCTGCGCCTGACGGAAAATCTCAGTCAGCTGAATGGTCGGCACCCGATGTGAGGTGATCAGGTCGCGCAGGAAGTTGCCCGGACCGACCGGCGGCAGCTGGTCCGCATCACCGACGAGCACGAGCCGTGCACCGTGCGGCAGCGCATTGATGAGCGCCTGCATGAGCGTGATGTCCACCATGGACACCTCGTCCAGAATGACCGCATCGCACTCGAGCGGATTGGTCACACTCCGGGCAAACACCGTGCGTCCGCCGCCCGCAAAGCCTGCCTCGAGCAGCCGGTGGATGGTTTTCGCCTCCATGCCGGTCAGGTCAGAAAGACGTTTTGCCGCGCGGCCGGTCGGCGCAGCGAGCAGCGTGTCCAGTCCCAGCGCCTCAAACACCTGCAGGATGCCGCGCACCGTGGTCGTTTTGCCGGTGCCCGGGCCGCCGGTCAGGATAACCAGACCATTGCGTGCAGCCGTTGAAATCGCAAGCTGCTGTTTCTCGGAAAAAGTGAACTCACTGCTCTCCAAAAGCGCGGAAAGCAGTTCATCCACATCAAAATCGTACTCATAATTGCGCTCTGCCATGTAGCCGAGCATTTCGGCAAGGTAGGCCTCCGCGTCGTGCATATCGCGCAGATAGACCGCGTCGCGGCCTGCGATGTGCTCACGCACCAGCCGCCCCTTCTCCTCCAGACGGGCAATGCCGTGCAGCGCCCGGTCCTCGTCCACGACCACGTCATCGTCGCTCAGCAGCATGCACACCGCGTACAGCAGCTTCTCCACCGGGATGAACGTGTGGCCGTTGTTCAGGTTGAAGGTCAGCGTATACAGAATGCCCGCGTCCACGCGCTCATCGCTCAGCAACGACAGCCCAAGCTCCATCGCCAGACCGTCCGCCAGCTTGAAATCCACATCATAGTATGGGTCACACAGCAGATACGGGTTCTCGCACAGCGCGTCGATGGCGCTTTCGTGCAGGCGCTTATACAGCAGCGGCGTGAGCGCGACCGGCAGGCCGTGTTCGCTCAGGAAGTCCATCAGCAGACGCATTTCGCTCTGTTCGGTGAACTGACGGCCGATCTCCTTCGCCTTGCGGTCGGTAATGCCGCGCAGCTCCGACAGACGCTCCGGCTCGTGCATAAGAATGTCAAACGTGTCCTCACCGAACTTTTCCGCAATTTTTGCCGCCAGCCGCGGACCGATTCCGCGAATCAGCCCCGAACCGAGGTACTCTGCGATGCCGCGCACCGAGGTCGGCAGCCGGCGCTCAAACGCCTCGGTCGCAAACTGCTCGCCGTAGGTCGGGTGCGTCCCCCAGCAGCCGGTTAGAATGACCTCCTCACCCAGTCCAATGTTGGGAAACGTGCCGGTCGCCGTGACCTCGGCTCCGTTTTCCGCAGCAAGACGCAGCACGGCGTAGCCGTTTTCATCGTTGTAGTAAACGATCTGCTGCACCGTGCCGCGCACGATCAAATATTCTCTTTCGTCCAACGTCCCACCGTCCCAACTTGTCATTCCAGATAGGTTATGTCCTGCCGTGCCGCCATGTACTTGGCGATGTTCTGTCCCTGTCCGCTGCCGATTTCGACAAATGTGATCAGCAGACCGGGAAAATACTGCCGCCGCACGCGCAGTGCTGCGCGGATCAGATGTTCGCTGACGGCATCGCAGCCATCGCCGTACAGCGTCAGCTCCGCCGAGCCGTGCAGCCGCAGCAGCCGTGCGGAGACGATCTCGTACACCGTGTGCAGCACGGTGTAAAATCCCACCGCGGCAAATACCGCCAGAACCGATTGCAGAAAAACAGACATGAGCGTTCCCTCCTGCTATCAGCCTATGCACGGAGGGAATACTTTGTTAGTATATAGTATAGCACAATTGTTCGGATAAGTAAACCGAGCAGAAAATCAGGGAATAATTGAAAATTGAGAATGGAGAATGAACGTGATGATAGAACGATAACCAAATTTCATTTTCCATTCTCAACTCTCCATTTCTGAAAAAGAGACGCTTTCGCGTCTCTTTTCAGTCTGTCAAAAAAGTATTATTTTAGTT
>ERZ838225.781-NODE-781-length-37405-cov-45.329612_pt1 | contig 37405 bp, 49 predicted proteins | sample MGYA00519684_ERZ838225 | MGnify/ENA primary metagenome ERZ838225 (study PRJEB31850, sample SAMEA3708829) | human gut metagenome | biome: human gut; feature: human-associated habitat; material: faeces | place: China | collected 2014 ... | reverse complement strand
AGCATAGCTCAGCTGGGAGAGCATCTGCCTTACAAGCAGAGGGTCACAGGTTCGATCCCTGTTGTTTCCACCAAATAATGGCTCAGTAGCTCAGTTGGTTAGAGTGCCGGCCTGTCACGCCGGAGGTCGAGGGTTCGAGCCCCTTCTGAGTCGCCAATTTTATAAAAAACTCAATGTAAACAAATGAATAATACATTGTAGTGAACAAAAGACTAGGCCCCTTGGTCAAGCGGTCAAGACACCACCCTTTCACGGTGGTAACAGGGGTTCGATTCCCCTAGGGGTCACCATTTTATATGGAAGCATAGCTCAGCTGGGAGAGCATCTGCCTTACAAGCAGAGGGTCACAGGTTCGATCCCTGTTGTTTCCACCAAATAATGGCTCAGTAGCTCAGTTGGTTAGAGTGCCGGCCTGTCACGCCGGAGGTCGAGGGTTCGAGCCCCTTCTGAGTCGCCACTTTAATTTAATATTAAAGTCATAAAAATGTGCTTCATTGGCTCAATGGCAGAGCAGCTGACTTGTAATCAGCAGGTTGTTGGTTCGACTCCGACATGAAGCTCCAAAAAACTTCACTAAAGTGAAGTTTTTTTGTTTTAAAAAATAATTATTAAAGTAAACTTATATAAATACATATAGTTAAAAAAATCCTAATAACTTATTTCAGTAAAGAAATTTAAGTTATCAGGATTTCTTTTTTTATTTTTGTCTTTTTAAATTAAGTTGTATTCTTATATCTTCTGCAAAAAATTTAAATAATTTAAATTCACCAATTATTCTTGAAGAAATTCTTTCGCTATACCTTTTTGAGATAAGAGGAAGACTTAAGTTTGTAGAAATAAGCATCTTTTTATTTTTTAATATTTTTTTATTAATTAATGTAAATAATTCTGTAGATGAGAAATCGGTAATTTGTTCTGAACCTAAATCATCAATAATTAGTAAATCACAATTAATAAGAAGATTTTCTAAATCAGTATCATTATTAAATTTTATATCCTTAAGTGCACGTAAAAGATCATCAGAAGTTTTATAAACTACAAGAAATCCCTTATCTAATAATTCTTTAGCAATACACCATGATAAAAATGTTTTACCAGTACCAGAGTTACCATAAAACAAAAGGTTTGTATTTGAATTTTTAAAGTTTGGTAAGTATTCACCAGTTATATATTCAAGGATATCTTCTATATTTTTACGAGGAGTATATCTTTCATCGTTTAATTTATGATTAGGATATAAATTTATATTAAAATTTTTAAAATTATTAGTTTTAACAGCTTCTTCTAAATCTGAATCTTTATAATATAATTTAATTAATTTAGATTTAAAACAAGAACATTTCTCTATTCCGATAAATCCAGTATCTTTACATTTTGGACAATTGTAGTGTAAATTTAAATAATCAGGATTATATCCATGAGATACAAGCATTTCATATTTTTTAGCTCTTAAGTCGGTTATTTCTTCTTTAATGTTATTTAATTCATTTTGATCTGTAATTCCCCTTAATGCAGCCATAGATAAATTTAAACAAAGTTTTTGAATTGTTGTATCTAATTCTAATATTTCTGGATATTTATTTTTTATTTCTTCACGTCTTTTCATTAATTTACGATTTTCATCAGTACGAATTTTTTCATACATATCCATAAGTTCCGTTTGATATCCTTTAATCATCTTTATCCCATCCTAACAATTTCTTTTCTAATGAATCATAATCATATTCACGAGCTTCAAAGTTATTAAATTTAAGAGGATTAACCTCAGGGGTTTTTTTAATAAAATTTTTATTATTATGTGGAGATTGAGAAGCTTTATAAGCAACTTCTTTATTTTCAATAGCAGCTAAAGTTTTTAAGTTATTTTTATTCCAACTTGATAAAATTCCATCAATATATTTAAAATCAGAACGATTTAATCTTTGGAAACAAATATTACAAGCTTTTTCTATAACTTCTAAAGGAAATGCATAATCAATTATCCATTTCTCAAGCATTTCTTGTTGAGGTTTCATTAATTCAGGATTTTTTATTCCTAAATAATTTAATATATGTCGTATTTTTATCCACTTATCTTCTGTTTTCTTTATATAATTTTGTGCATCATCAATACTTGTAATATTCATATCATGCCAAGCAATGGCAACTTTTTCTATATAACGATAATCACTTTTGCCTCGAGAAACACAATATTCTATAAGTATTAAAATTAATTCAGATGAAAAATTAAATTCTTCTTGCCAGCTTAAATAAGTAGTCATTTCTTTAGGGGATAGTGGCCTTCCTAATAATCTTTCGATATCATTTAGCATATCTTTAGTTGAGGTTTTATTTAATGCTTCGAGCAAGTTAACTTCTTTACTTCTAGATTTTGAGTCTTCAACTAAGTCTATAAATTCAATATTATAATTACCCATTTTATCTATTGGAATAAGCTTAATTATACCTTCGTCGTTCCAATAATTTAGTGCATTTAAGATATCAGATTCAAGTAAGTTTAATGTTGAAGCTAATATAGTTGAGTTAGCACCCATTTCACCAGAATTATTATATTTTAACATTAATAGATAAACTTTAATAAATTCTCCACGAGCTTTTGGCATGTACTTTTCAATAAACACATTACTTACTAGTGTAAAGTTTGATGAGTTATTTTTTAACATAAAAGTGCTCATAATTTTTTGACCTTTCTTAAGTATTATTTGAATTTAAACTTAATCAATTTAAGTTTATTTTAACGCAATCATATTTAAATATAAATTAAAAAAAGCAATTCATATTATACAATAAACTTATTATAACAAAGGCAATCTTAACCCTCAACAAAACAATTTAATTAGTTAGATGCATAAAATATTAAAAATATGGATAAATTAAAAAATGTGCTTAAAAATTTGGTCCTTTAGGAGGAAAATTAAAAATGAATTTAAATAAGCAAAATAAAATAAGTGTATTATTAAAATTAATAAGTTTAACAATAATTATGCTTATAAGTTTTATGTTTATATTACCTAATAAAAATACTAGTGCAGAAAAAAATAATGGTTTTTATAAAAGTGTAATGAATTTAAATAATGAAAATGATGATAAAAACGAAGATAAGATAAATGCTATAAGTGTATTTAATAGTAATACAAATAATATTACAAATATTGATTTGCAAGGTCATAATATTAAGATAAAGGATAGTATAGTGTGCTTTTATACATCTATAGAAGATAAGTATTCTGTGTTAGAGGAAGTTTGTAATTCATATATAAATGAGCTCAATTTAGATATAAGTAATATAAGTCAAATAGAATTATTAGGAGTTATTAGCTCAAGTAATGAAAAAAATAGAATAACATATTTGAATGAAAGTGGAGAAATGGCACCTGAAATATATAATGCAGAAGTGATAAATGATAATTTATCAGGATTAAAGTTAAAAGTAACATTAGAAGAAATAGAAACTATAGAACCAGAAACAATTGTTGAAGAAACTAATGAATTATTGAGTGGTGAAACAAAGGTGATTCAGGGGGTGCAGGGAAATAAGCTCCTTAATAAAGAAATTACTTATTATGGATTAAATAAAGATAATGAAAATATAGTAAGTGAAAATATTATTACACCTGTAGTAAATACGATTGTTAAAACAGGGATTAAAAGTCCTTATGAAGCAGGAGTAGCATTTTTATCAAGTCCAACTAAAGGAGGATATGTAAGTTCTACATTTGGTGAAGTTAGAAGTAATTCTGTTCATAAAGGAATAGATATAGCAAAAGATTTAGGAGAAGATGTTAGTGCAGCACTAGAAGGAGAAGTTATTTATGCAGGATATAATAATGGTGGTTATGGTAATTTGATAATTTTACAACATAATAATAATATGAAAACATATTATGCACATTTAAGTAATATATACGTGAGTGTAGGAGAAATAGTAAAAAAGAATGATTTAATTGGGGAAATTGGAAGTACAGGCAATAGTACAGGGCCACATTTACATTTTGAGCTTAGGGTTGATAATAATCCTGTTAACCCAATAAAATATATACAGCAATAAAAAAACACCATTTAATGGTGCTTTTTTATTGCCTTAAAATTTTATTAACATCTACTTTTCCTTCACCTTGTTGGTTTTTAGGAAGATCTAATGATATAGAAGCAACTTTTAGCAAAGATAAAATATCATCAAATGTAAAGTTAGGGTTATATTCAAATAAAATGGTACAAATACCTGCTATATATGCAGCAGAAATGGAAGTTCCGCTAAAACTTTTATAAGAATTATCTAATTTAGGGGCATGTATTTTAGAATCATTTTTATAGGATATATATGAGGTATTAGAATTTAAGGATACTACATCTACACAAGCTGCACAAAAGTTAGGTTTAGTGTCTTTTTTTAAGGCCCCACAAGAAGAATAATCATATGATTTTACATTAGAAGATGTTGTATCTATTCCTGAAATAGTTATACAATTGTTACTTAATGCTATTCCTGTAATGGAATCATCAATATTTTTATTGCTTCCGCTAGGTACTATACAAATTATTGATTTAAGTCTTGCAGTTTTTAATAATAAATCAAAAAGAATAAAGATAAATTTATTATAATTTAAACTTTCAAATGGTAAGCAAATAACCTTTATATTATATTGGTCACTTATATTAATTAATTCTTCTAATGCAAATAAAACATCAGAAGCATAACCTTTACCTAATTTATCAAAGGCTTTAAAACAATGTATAGTAGATTCTGGGGCAACTCCTGTATATATTTTATTTGAGGATGAGCCATTACCTGAAATTATCCCACAAGTACAAGTGCCATGACCATTATCATCATATGGATATGGAAGTTCATTAATTAAGTCTACGAAGGTAATTATCCTATTAAAGGGATAAGTTAAATCTCTATGAGGATATACACCAGAATCAATAATACCAACTCCAATACCACGACCATATAGTGATAATTTATGAGAAATACGTACTTTATTTGCTGTTGGAATGCTCATTCCACATAAAAAAAAGTATTGATCTAAACAAATATATTTAACTTCAGGATATTCTAATAATAAATGTATTGATTTTGCTCTTAATTGAGCACAAATTATATTACAGGATTCAATTTTTCTAATTATATTACCACGATAAGAACGTATTTTTTTTGAAATTGAATCTGAAAAATTTCGATATTGTATTAAAATTCTATACTCTTTCATACTACTAGATGCTAAAAGAAATTTAAGATTAGGATCTAGTTTTTTAGTTGAAGAAAACATAAAAAACTCCTAAAATTATTCATATTACTATAGTATATGATTTAGGAGCCTTTTGTTAATATAATAAATTTAAAACTTCCATTTAAAAAGTACTATCCCAGCTATCATTATTGCTATTCCAAGGATTTCATGTAAAGAAAATGGAACCTTTTCTGTGCCAAATAAACCAAAGGCATCAATTAAGGCAGATGCAGATATTTGAGCTATTAAAATAACAGCTGTTCCAATAGTTACACCTAGGGATTTCATACTTAACATAACTGTAAATGTTATGACAACACCTAGTATTCCACCAAGTAAATAAAGTTTATTAGTAGATTTTATTTCTCTAAAAGTGCCATCTCTAAAGAAAAAAAATATTATTAGAGAAAGAATAAGACCAGTGGCTTGCACAAAAGTATTTGTTTCCCATGTACCTATTTTTTCACTTAACCTAGTATTAAATACCCCTTGAAGGCTCATAGAAATACCTGAAATTATAGCAGTTATCAATCCAATCAAAATTATCACCTCCAGGTATAGTATTCCTAAGTTAGCAATTATATATTAAATTTTATTGCAAGAAAAAAAAGCATTAGATGTAGTGAATGTATACATCAATAATGCTTTTAAAATTAATATATAAATGAATTGAATATTTCTTCTTCTGAGTAGCCTAAAGTTATTCCAAGACTTAGGGCATCTTCTAGCAGTGTAAAAAAGTGATCATTAGAGGGTGATATTATTAAATCATTAATATCAATATAAAGGTTTAAAAATTGATCACTTAAGCAATAATCATTAGGTCTAAGTACTATCTCATAATTTTCGATATAATGTTTATCTATTCCTAGGTTTATTACATGTGTAAGAAAATCTGTATATTTAATAAATACAGCTTCTTTATTTAAATTTAGGCCATCATCTATCCAGTATTTATAACACTTAGTTTCTTCAGCAAGTGAACTTAACTTAACTTGAAGCTCAAGATGTTTTCTTGCCCATAATTTATATTGTGAGAGATCTTGATTAATTAATAGACTTTGTTTTTTTTCTTTTTGTAATTCTACAATTGGTAAAATGTTCATAAATGCCCTCCGCGTCTACTAGGATTAATATAATATATTTTATAGAAATAATTAATTCTTGAAAAGGTCTGTAAATGAATACAAGAAATAAATTTATATTATATTTTTTTACATAGTTTAATAAAATATACTAAATTGTTCTTAATGGATATGTCTGAATTAAAGTTTCTCTTCGATTATTAGAAATTTTCCAAAGCTCGATTCTATTAACTTTTAAAGTTGAAATACTTGGTTTGTATTCAATTATTGAATCAAACTTTTTATTTTCTTTATTTATATAATTTATATTAGCTAAAGATAAATGTAATTCATTATTTCCACTTTTTACATTAAATCCATATAACTTTAAATTGTCAGCAATCAATCTATCTATTTTTTTTATATAACCTATATTTTCAATTTTTAAGTTGAGAGTTTTATTTGAGTCGCAAAGTGATACAGTTGATGATAGCTCTACCTTAAAATTTTTATAGGGTTTTAAAATTTTATCCATTACAGTATTTAGTTTATCTATATTAGGGTTTTCTATTACTTCTAAGGGAATATATGGAATAGGAGAATTCCTATTTGCCCTAAATCTTTTAGATAAACTTCTTTGAATTGGACTTAAGTTTTTATAAGATACATCATCAAATAATGCCACCAAATAATATTTCATGTTATAACCTCACAAGTTAAATTTTGTATTATACTTTTATATTAAATTATATCATATGTAATCTTAAATTGACAATTTATATATTTGGGTAATAACATAAGATAAAGTTAAAATTTAAGGGATTTTGGAAGAAAAAACCCTATTAACTCTTACATACTTTATGATATAATCAATAGTGTTGACTAAAATTTTATAAGGTAAAAATTTAAACTATACCATATAAAATAAAAAATGGATAATTTTTGTATTGTAGGATAAATTAATATATATATAAATTGGATAAGGGTGAATATAAGATGGAAACATTGATTATTAATGGAGGCAAAACATTAAGGGGCGACGTAGAAATTAATGGAGCCAAAAATGCAGCAGTTGCTATTTTGCCGGCAGCTATTTTAGCTAGCGAAGGAAAATGTATTATTGATAATATACCAGATATAGAAGACGTACATTGCTTAGAAAGAATTTTAGCTAGTTTAGGCTGTAGAGTAAATAAACTAAATAGTAATACGTTAGAAATTGATGCTTCAGATATTACAACAGTTAATGCGTGTACTGAAGACGTAAGAAGAATGAGAGCATCATATTATTTTATAGGGGCATTATTAGCTAGATTTAAAAAAGCTAAAGTTGAACTTCCAGGGGGATGCCCTATAGGAGTTAGACCTATAGATCAACATATAAAAGGTTTTGAGGCATTAGGTGCAGAAGTTGTTATAGAACATGGGGCTGTAAGTGTTAATGCTGAAAATTTACATGCAGCCAATATTTTCTTTGATGTAGTTTCTGTTGGAGCTACAATAAATGTAATGATTGCAGCAACAATGGCTGAAGGAACAACTATATTAGAAAATGTTGCTAAGGAGCCACACGTAGTAGACGTTGCAAATTTCTTAAATACTATGGGAGCAGATGTTAAAGGTGCTGGTACTGATGTTATAAGAGTAAAAGGTGTTAAAAAATTAATAGGATGTAATTATAGCGTTATACCTGACCAAATAGAAGCAGGAACATTCATGATTGCAGCAGCAGCTACAAAAGGTGATATAACTATAAAAAATGTAATTCCAAAGCATTTAGAATCTATTTCAGCAAAGCTTTTAGAAATGGGAGCAATAGTTGAAGAAGGCGATGATAGCGTAAGAGTTACAGTTGATAAACCTTTAAAAGGTGTTAGTGTTAAAACAGCTCCATATCCAGGATTTCCAACAGATGTACAGCAACCTATGTCTACTTTATTAAGCATTACAGAAGGAAGAAGCTTAATTGCAGAAAGTATATGGGAAAATAGACATAAGCATACTGATGAATTAAAGAAAATGGGTGCTGAAATAAAAGTAGAAGGAAGAACTGCTATAATAGATGGTGTTAAGTCATTAAATGGAGCAAAGGTTACAGCAACAGATTTAAGAGCTGGAGCAGCTATGGTTATAGCAGGATTAGTTGCAAATGGGGAAACAGAAATTTCTGATATAGAGCATATTGATAGAGGATATCCTCATATTGAAGATAAATTCAGAGCCTTAGGAGCAGATATAAAAAGAGTAGAAAAATAAGCTTGGGGGAATTTTAAATGAAGTTTTGCTCATTATATAGTGGAAGTAGTGGAAATAGTATTTTTGTAGGTTCAGAAAAGGCTAAAATTTTAATTGATGCTGGATTACCTGGAAAGAAAATAGATGAAGCATTAAAGCAAATTGGGCAAAATCCAAGCGAATTAGATGGGATTTTTATAACTCATGAGCATATAGATCATATTAAAGGTGTTGGAGTTTTATCTAGAAAATATGATATTCCTATTTATGCACCACATGACACTTGGGTTGCAATGGAAGGGACAATTGGAAAGATAAAAGAGCATAATTTAAAAGTAATGGATAGAAGATCAATTGTAGCAGTTAAGGATATGGAAATTAAATCATTTATTATTCCACATGATGCAGCTGCACCAGTTGGATATACAATTAATTTAAATGATAAGAAAGCAAGTGTAGCAACTGATTTTGGAACTTTTACTAAAGAAATTGAAGATAATATAAAGGATTCAAGTATTATTTTAATTGAAAGTAACTATAATCCGGAAATGCTAGACTTTGGGCCCTATCCATATAGTTTAAAGCAAAGAATAAAAGAAGCATATGGACATTTATCTAATGAGGATTGTGGTGAAGCAATTGTTAAGGTATTAAAAAGTGGACTAGGGAAAAAAATAATTTTAGGGCATTTAAGTAATACTAATAATACACCTGAATTAGCTGAAATTACAGTTAGAAACATATTAGATAGTAATAATATTAATATTGGTTCAGATGTATTTTTAAGTTTAGCTAATAGACATAATCCAAGCAAGATAATTACTTTATAAAAGTAGAGGATGAGAATATGAAAAAAATATATGCCTGTGAAGATCATATAGATGAGGCAATGGATGAAGTTATAGATGGAAAAGAAACATTTCCTGTAATTAATAAGACAACAAAAAATAAATGCAGTTATTGTGAAAAAGAAGCACAATATCAAGTTGAAATGACTTAATATTTATATGTTGAAAAAGATACATAATATTTAGTATAATTTTTATATAATCGTAAGAAAAGAAAAAGGAGAAAAAATTATGAGTTTATATAAACAATGGACAGATATGGTCGTAGAGTATGTTAAGACTAAGGGAGAAGCAGCATTTTGGAATGAATATACTAAAATAGAAACTGCTATATATAGAGATTTATTAGCTAATAGCAAAGAAGCTATGAAAATAACTATTGCTGATTTTGCTAAGAAGTATGAAACTTCTGAAGAATTCATTATGGGATTTGTTGATGGAATAAATGAAAGTTTAAATAATCAATATGATTTAGAAGCTTTAACTTCAAATGATGAAATAGTATTAGATATAAACTTAGAAAAACTATTCTTTAATATGTTAGAAGCTAAAGCTGAATATCTTTATAACTTACCACAATGGGATGCTATATTCTCACCTGAAAAGAGAAGAGAAATCCAAAAAGCATACAGAGAAAGCTGTAGTGTAAGAAATGAAAATAAAGTTGGAAGAAATGATGCTTGTCCATGTGGAAGCGGAAAGAAATATAAAAAATGTTGTGGAAAATAATTTCCATTTTTATAAAAGAGCTTTGATATCAAAGCTCTTTTTTGCATTAATTAATTTATATTTTAGTGTCAAATGATAATTCAAATAAATAAATTATAATAGTAGGTTTATTTGGAGGTAGTTTATATGTTTAGTATATTCCCATATATATTTTCTACTACTTTTAATGCTATAGCTGGCAATATTAATAGGTTTGATAATATAGTTGATAATGTTGTAAATAATATTGTTAATAGTGAATTTATAGATAACTTAGTCAAAAATATAGATGAAATGTCACCTATTAATATACAATTTAAAGAGCATAAAAGGGGTTATACAATTCAATGTTATTTACCAGGAGTGAAAAAAGAAGATATTAACTTAGAGTATTATAATAATTATGTTACATTACAAGTTAAGAGAAACTTGTTTTATAGTAATAATGAAAATATAGCAGTAGCTATAGTTCAACCAGGTGGAGATATAAATGAAGATTATTATGTGGAAAATGCAGATCCTAATGGAATTAGGGCTGTTTTAAAAAATGATACCTTAAATGTATTGATACCAAAAAGCACTTATATAAGTAAGGATACTACTATTGTAGAGGTAGATAATTTTAAGGAAGAACAAATATAGTTTTTTTATTTAACAAAGGAGGAGAAAATGATGAATATAACAATTATTTCTGTAGGAAAATTAAAGGAAAAATATTTGAAGCAAGCTATTGATGAATATTCTAAGAGATTAACTAGATATTGCAAAATTGATAGTATAGAACTTCCTGATGAAAAAACACCTGATAATGCATCTGAAAAGGAAGAACTTCAAATTAAGTATAAGGAAGGACAGCTTATTTTATCTAAGATAAAGGATAATATGTTTGTTATAGCAATGGATTTAAATGCTAAGCAAATGACCTCTGAGGAGTTTTCAAAGTTTATTGAAACCCAAGGGGTTATGGGTAATTCAAACATAACTTTTGTTATAGGTGGAAGTTTAGGATTATCTCAAGATGTAATTAAAAGGGCTAATTATAAGATATGTTTTTCTAAAATGACTTTTCCGCATCAATTATTTAGAGTAATGTTATTAGAACAAGTTTATAGAGCTTTTAGAATAATGAAAAATGAACCGTACCATAAGTAAATGAGGTTTTTACTGAAATTGGATATAAGTATGGTTAGATAAAAATTCGATAACTTTACTTAGTTTTATCAATAAAGTATAATGTGAGAAGAATTTAATTATATTTATACAATTGAATATAGAAAAAAGGAGTGTTACTTATGACAAGACCCTTTGTGAAATGGCCTGGAGGAAAAAGCGAAGAAGTAGGGATTATACATCAATATATACCTAATAATATAGAAAATTATATAGAACCTTTTTTAGGTGGAGGAGCATGTTTTTTATCTTTAGATAGAAATGAATATAGGAGTGCATATCTTAATGATTTTTCAACAGAGCTAATCAGTTTATATAGGATGATACAAGATAGAAATGAAATTTTTTATAATTATTTATTGGATATATGGGCTTATTGGAATTCTATGGGATTGTTCTCAAGAGAAGTTTACCACATTATTAGAGAAATGTATGATAGTTATAAAAGAAATGAAGTAAATGAGGAAGAATTAAAAGATTTAGTTAACCTATTCATAAATGATAGAGTAAATATGATACTTCAAGATTTACCAGAAAGTTTAAATGTAAATTCAGATAGGTTAATAATTGAATTTAAGAAATCACTTTTGTCGAAAATAAAAAATATAAAAAGAAAAGAATTAAAAGATGGAGATTTACCAGATGATGATTATCAAAGCAATTTTGAATCAGGAATAAGAGCATCAGTATATACATACTATAGATATTTATATAATAAGAGAAATGAATATGGAATAGATGATGAATTACATATAGCATTATTCTTTTATTTAAGAGAGTTCTGTTATTCATCTATGTTTAGATACAATGCTAGGGGTGAATTCAATGTTCCTTATGGTGGATTAAGTTATAATAATAAAAATTTTATAAATAAAATTGAGTATATTAGAAATAATGACTTAAACGAAAAATTAAATGCTTCTACATTATTTAATTTAGATTTTGAGGAATTTTTAAATAGAATAGCTATTAATAGAGATGACTTTATGTTTTTAGACCCACCGTATGATGGAGGATTTTCAGAATATGCAAATAATACATTTGAACAAGATGACCAAAGGAGATTAGCTAATTACTTAATTTTTCAATGCCAATGTAGATTTATGCTAATTATAAAAAATACGGAGTTTATTGCTGAACTTTATGAAAATCAGCAAAATATAAATGTCAGAGGCTTCGATAAAGATTACAGAGTAAGCTTTATGGATAGAAATGATAAAAAAGTAAAACACTTATTAATTACGAATTATTAGAGAAGTTTAGACTTCTCTTTTTTTTTTTTTTGATTAAGCGTCTTTTTTTTTTGTTGACAAAAATTGGGTCAGGGAATAAAATGGAATTATAGAAATCGAATAATTCCTACAATTCCAGAAAGGAGGTAAAAATGATTAAGATAGGGAATAATAATTTTTTTAATTTAAAAGATATTGCTAATGAGTTTAATATTCAAACTAAAGATTTGATGGCTACATTAGATAAAGAAAGAATAAAGTACACATACTTATCAGATACTCCATATATATTAGAAAGTGAGTTTTTAAAGCTATTTAAATCGCAAGATGAAATAGGACAAGTATTATCAAAAGTATATCCAGTTACTGAAAGAGAAATAATGGAAGAGACTATTAAGGTGTTACAGTACAAAAAAGTTATATCAATAAAAGAGTTAAGAGAGTATCTAAAACAAACTATGAAATTATCTGATGAAGATTTGATAATAAATAAAAATAGGAAAGATACTAGATTTGACCAAAAGGTAAGAAATTTAATATCACATAGAGATGGTAATGGATTATTGGATTATTGTATTTATGAAAATGGATATTTAAGTTTAAAGGAGGAATAATATGAGCTTTTATACTGAACAAGAAATAATGGAAGTGGCAATAAAGGTTATAGAGGAGTACGGTGAATTAAACACTACAGAATTAAAAGAAATACTTAATGATATTATGCAACCTGATGGTGAGGATTTAATAATCAATAAGAATAGAAATGATACTAAGTTTGACCAAAAGGTTAGAAATATGATATCTCATAGAGATAATAATGATTTATATAAATATTTTGAGTATAGAAAAGATGGACGAGTTGGAATATTAACATCTAAATCCGAAATAAGAAAAACTACAAATATAAAAGAAACAACTTCAAGTTATGGACAAGACACTAAAGATTCTACTAGAAAAGAGAAGAAAAAAGCTTTTAACGCAAGAAAAGTAGATTTCGATGAAATGAATAAAAGAAACAAGGAAATAGGAGAAGCAGGAGAACTCTTCGTGTTAAAACATGAAACTGAAAGCTTAGGTGAAATTTTAGGTAGCAAGGTTAGACATGTAGCAAAGGATGATGGTGATGGAGCAGGATATGATATCTTGTCTTACAATCAAATAGGAGAAGTTAGATTTTTAGAAGTAAAAACTACTACAGGGGGAATAGAAACACCATTTTTCTTAACTGAAAACGAGAGGTTATTTTTGGAGATGTATGGTGATGAAGCTGAAATAGTTAGAGTTTATAATTTTGATATGCAAGAAAAAAGTGGACAAATATATAGAATTTCAGGTAACGAATTTTTAGAAAAAATTAGATTACAAGCAATTGGATATAAAGCAATTTTAAGAAGGGAGAATGATGATGAATAATTTATCTGAAGATAATATGATAGAGTTTTTATTGGTAAAGTTAAGAGCTGAGGGGAGTGTTACATTAAATGAGTTTAAAAGAGCTGTTAGGGCAGCATTTAATTTAACACCACATGACCTTAGTCCATCACCTAGTAGACCAAATGAATTAAGATATGAGCAAAGATGCAGGAATTTATATTGTCATAGGAAATTTCCTACAGAAATAATAAGATATGAAAATCAAGTATTTACGTTAAGATAAATAATATAAATATATATTATATAATAGAAGGATTACAACTTATAGTAGATGTAATTCTTTTATTATAATATAGGAGATGATTAAGTGATAAAGATATATAGCTTAAAAGATAAAAGTGAAATTGTTAAATATCCTGTTGAGGTAATAAATAATCTAATAAGTACAATAGCATTATTAGATAAAAATTATGGAGAGGAAAGAGATATTAACAATGACTTAGGTGGATATGTAGTTATAGTAGAAAATATCGTTGATATTGAAATGCTGAAGCAAGGTAAGTTAAAAGGATTAGTAGCAGAATATACAGACATAATTGAATGTAGTGAAGGAGTTAATTGGACTTCTTCACTATTTTTACTTTCTAGTGATTTTTCAATTGTAGTAGTAACAACAGAAGAACTTTCTAAGTTTCTAATAGAATAAGACAGGGAGGTTCAATAACATGAGTAAGAAGAGTGAAGAAAAGATAATCAAGGAAACTAAATACTGCAAGATAATAAATCAAGGAAAAGTTGGAGAAGGAGAGTACACATACTCAATAGAGAAAATCTACATCAAAGAGCTAAAGAGAGATGAAGTAAGATTCTGTGTCTACAAGGCAACTAGAAGAGGTGATGAAACATATATTCCAAGAAGTCTTGATGTAACAGAGCTAGAACTAATAGAGTTAATAAAAGAATCAATAAGTAAAAAAGTATTTTCAGATGAGTTCATTGAAATGTTAAAACAAGAAATAAATCAAGTTTAAAAGTCTTAATTGCTATAAGAATAGTGATTAAGACTTTTTATATTTTATAAGAAGATAGGAGAGTAAAGAAAAATGGTAGCAAAGCAATTTTCAGATATAATACAAAGATTTCTTATGAAGGAAATAAATAAGGTTATAGCAAAGTATAGTAAAGTCAGTAATGAAAATATAGAAATTATTGGAAATTTAATAAAACTGATAGAAGATGAAGAACTTAAAGAAGAGCTTTATAAAGATTTTGATAATACATTAGAAATAGCAAAAGAACTAGCAGAAGAATATGTAGAAATTAGAGCAGATATAATTTCTATGTACCTAGGAATAAAAGATAATACAGAACTAAAGGTATCTATAAAAGAAGTAATAAAATACTATGATGACTTGAAAGATAATGACTATATATTGATTGATGGAAACCATTTAATATATAAGAAAGGTTCTAACTTAAAAATCCTTGCTAGAGTAGCACTAGAAAATATGATGGATGATGAATGGCATGTAGATAGATTGTTTGATAAAGATACAATAATATCATATTGGGTAGAAGGAGTAAGTAAGAGTGAAGCTATAGATGAGTTACTTGCAGATGAAGATGTAGAATATGTATTAGATTTAGATCCAGTATGTATATTTGAAAATAAAGTAGATGAATATCTATATTCAGAAATAGAAGTATAAGAGCTAACCATATTGATGGTTGGCTTTTTTGAATTTGGAGGAAATGTGTATGAAGAGAATTCTATGTGTAGGTGTAATAAGAGCTGGAAAGCTAGAAGTAAAAACTAACAATAAGGAGATAGAAAGATATGTTCAAGAAAAATAACAGATATGTAACAAGAGGAATAAATGAGAAAGTAGATATAAGACTACAACTAATAATGTGGAGCATGATTGATAAGCTAAAGGATAAAGGAAATGTTGAAGTGGACTACTTGCAAGTTTTCAAGATAAGAAAAGAAGGAAATAAGATTGTAATAAATCAAAGTCAAGAAGTTCCAGAGTATTCATGTACATATGAAATAGAAATTGGAGATATTCAGATAGATGATGTGATTAAAGTATATGTAATAGATAGTGGGGAATATTCTACAATGCTATTTCCTCATGAATATTAGTATCTATCTAAATACTGAAAGGAGGTGATGAAGATGAATATTGTAAAGGTGTTAAAGATACTAGGAACAGTTATTACAGTTATAGCTGTAGGTATAGAAGGAAACAACTAAATCAAATTACTTTTAATATGTGATTTTACAAGAGAAAATCACAATTATAATCAGCATTACAAATAATCGTAATCAAGTTATTATTTAATTGAGAATTGAAAGGGGGTAAATAAAGATAATGAATGAAAAAAATATATGATAGTTATAGTGGAGTTTATAAAGAAATGGTAGAAATTCTAGGAGAAGAAGTTACATTGAAAATATATGAGAATTTCAGAGGTCAACAAGTAACATTTCCAATGAGACTATATTCTAAATCTTATGTAGAGGAGTATATCATAAAAAACTATAATGGAAAAAATATAAAACAAATATCAAAAAAGCTTGGATATACATGTAATTGGGTACAGCAAGTTATAAACAAATTAAAGATAAAAGAAAATGGAGGAAGAGAAGAATGTATTGTAGACAATGTGGAGAAGAACTAAACAATCCAAAAGCAGTAATATGTGTAAAGTGTGGAACAAATAGAGGACAAGGAGATAACTACTGTCCAGAATGTGGACAAGAAGTGAAGAATAGAGAAGCAGAAGTTTGTCTAAATTGTGGAGTAAGACTAAAGGGAGCAGTAAATAACTTCACTAATCAAATAAAAAGTAGTGTAAGTAAAGGTAGTGAAAGCAGTTCGAATAACAATAAGATAGTTGCAGGACTACTAGCGGTATTTTTAGGAGTATTAGGAATACATAGATTCTATTTAGGATATAAGGAAGTTGGATTCATACAATTAGGAATATGTATATTAGGTATGTTTGTTTTTGCACCTATAGCATTTGTAAGCTATGCTTGGGCTATATATGATGCAGTTCAAATATTCACAGGAAAATTGAATAATGCTAATGGAGAAACATTAGTATAGGTTTAATATTTTAAATATCTCTTAATATAATAATAGGTTAAGAGATATTTTTTTTTGCAAAATAATAAATAAAAAATGAAAAATTGAGAAAAAACGAGCAAACAAGAGATAGTGTATTCATAGCATGAAATCGGGGAAGGGGCGTTAAAGGAGGGGCAAGAGCTCAAAAAACATATAGCATGGGAAAAGGAGGGGCTACGAGTGAATAATAATGCAAAAATAATGCATAAAGAGTGCATAAAATTTTTGGGAAAGTGAAAATCGTCTAAAATCGACTTTGAAGATTTAGAATTACGAAAATATAATAACATTACAAACTTGATTTGAGGAGGAGCTAATATGATTAAACATCGACCAAATGAACTTAAAGTTGGAGTTCATAAAGTAACTATTGATAGTATTGAGGTAGAAAAAGGCGATACTATGGAAATTCATTTAAGTAATCATAGATTAAAAAGATATGGACATTTTCATGTACCGTTGGAGTGTAAAGAGATAGTTAGTAAGCTACTAGATACTTCAAACAATAAAAAGGAGATAGATGAAAATGCTGATATTTGTACTAAGATAAAACAAGCAAAGCTTGAGGGAAAAACGATAAATATTAGAATAGTTCGTAATGAGCAAGGCAAGATAGAGCTTGATGACATTATAGATGATGAAACATTTGAAGAAGAAATGAAAAGAAAATTCAAAGATTGTAGAGCTGTGCCAATAGAAATAGAAGAGGGAGAGTGTCCTAAAGATGAGAAAATCAAAAAGACCATTATAAATGATTATAACGGCAGTGAAGAAACCAACTATACTAATTTTAGAGTAGAGCTAAAGAAAGTTGGAGATAAATTCGAAGTAGATGAAAATGGAGTATGGGAGATACTTGAAAATGGACAGTCTTCTAAAGTTGGTGAGTACATGATACTAAAAAGTATACGTAAAAATACGGATACTGGAAAGTATAAAGCTGTTATAAGATATAAAGCCTTTTCAGAAATCAAAGAGATTGAGGTAGATAGGGAAACATATCTTAATAAGAATAAAATAGTAGATCTTATTAATTTAGGATTAGATGTTATGCATAGCAATGCATCAAAAGCGGCTGAATTTTTTAGAGAGTGTGAAAAAACTATTGAGAAAGTCACTAATGTTCACTCTAAAATAGGCTTTTCTAAAAACAATGACCAAGTTTGTTACAAGCTATATAGATGTATTGGGATAGACTCTCAATATATAGGCAACTATGAAATAGAACCTAAAGGTACAAAAGAAGCCTATGAAAAAATGTTAGTTGAGGAGGTGTATGGAAAATGTGAACTTGAATTCATAATAATTGTTGCATTATCAGCTATAATTCTTGGATATATAGGGGAGGATTTAGGATTTGATAGTATTATCATTCATTTAGCTGGTAATTCAAGTACAGGTAAATCAACTTGTTTGAAGTTAGCAATATCATTATTTGCGAAACCAGATGCAAAAAAACAAAGCTTATATAATACATATAATGCTACTAATAATGCTTTGTTGAATAAGTTAGGTGGTATCAAAGGAGTTCCATTTGCATTAGATGAACTATCTATGTCTAGTTCAAATAATTTCACTAAATTCATATATGCAATGGCTAATGGAGCAGACAAGGATAGATTGAATAAGTTTTCAGAACTAAAAGAAAAAGAAACATGGCTAACAACAATCCTATCTAATGGAGAAAAATCTCTAGTAGATAATTCTAATAAGAATGCAGGAATACATGTTAGAGTAATCGAAGCAACGAACTTTTCATGGACTAAAGATGCAGAAAATTCTGAAAAAATCAATCAAACTATATTGAAAAACTATGGTCATATAGGCTTTGAGTTTGCTGAATATATCATGCAAATAGATAAAAATGATATTGGAGAGAGAGTTGAAAAAGTGAAAGATGAGATCTATCAAAAGATAGAGGAAAAAATCTTAGTAGACTCAATGACTAAAAGAAGGTGCAATAACTATGCAGTATTGCTAACTACAGCATATTACTATCAGGAAATGATGGGTATTAAGCTAGATATTGATGGAATAATCAATATGTTGATAGAGATAGAGAAAAGCTCTATATCAAAAAGGAACTTTTCACAATCAGCTATAGACTATATAAAACAGTACATCTCTAAATTCAAAAGGAAGTTTGAAACGGATGATAATGTTCCAATAGATACTTCAGGGAAGTTGATACCTAAGAGAGAGTGGATTGAAGTTCAAATGAATAAAATATCATTTGAAGAAATGATAAAGCAAGGAGGATATGAAGATAAAAATGTAGTTCTAAAGGAGCTAAAGCAAAATGGATACTTGAACTGCGAATCAGATAGATTCACAAGAAGTAGAAAAAATTCACTTGGATATACTGAAGATGTATATGTAATAAAACTACCAAAAGAGCAAATAAGAGAAGAGGAAGATTTTGAGCAAGAAATAATATAAAAACCCCGTTTTCTCGAGAAAAAAATAGTCAAAAAATAATTTTTTTTGACTCGAAAGGAGGTGATGGAGATGTAGATATCTTCAAAGGAAAAGGAGTTAGGGATTCAAAGGTCAAACAAATCTGTAATAGAAAATATGTGTGTCAAATTGGAGGAAGAAAAAATGGAAACAATCAAAAACAATAAAGAACTAAACGAAATGGTAATTGAAAGTAACGAAAGTGTAGTTGAACTACATGAAGAAGTAGAAAAAACAAATGATAATTTGGAAGAAATCAAGGAAAGTACATTGGATGCATTCGTTCCATCAATCAGTAGAGCAGTAGTTAATAAATCTACAAGAGGTGGAGGACTATCAGTTGTCAATGCCAAAACAGGTAAAAGAGTGTCTATAAATAAAAAGATAATGGACTATTTAAAAATTGAAGATAAGATACAGTTTGCATTTTCAGATAATGAAATTGCTATAGGGAAAGAACTACCTAACAATAAAAACTACTTCAATATAAAAATGTCTAAGGGAACAGGAATTGTGTATTGTTCTGAGTTAGTTTTTGAAATAACTGACTTATATAATTTAGACTTTAGCGATAGAACATCAATCACTTTTGATAATATTCAATATCAGAGTATTCAAGGTGTTAATGTTGTAATTGTTAAAGTTAGATAAGAAAGAGGAGGAAAAGAAATGAGTAACAGAGAAGTGGACAAGCTAATAAATGAAGTATCAGAAATGATACTTCTATATATATCAAAAAACAAAGAGGAGAAATTCAAATATCGGAGTAAATGCTCATAGTAGCTTTGAAGAAGAAAATTTTTGCTAAAAGAAAGTTGAAATAGAAGCATAGCTAAAAAACACGGGGTTTCGGTAAATTTTTGCTATGCTCCAGTTTTGGAAAGGTGAAAGTGGCAAAATGTTTGAAAAAGTTAGAGGGAAAAAGATAGGAATATATTTGAGGAAAGAGGAACAGAATGAAGATTTGAACAAAAACGGACTTGGGAGGTTGAAGTGGCTAGAATTTGAACTTGAATGTAATTCAAGTAAGATCAACATATATATAGATGAAATAAAACAAACAGAGAAGCTAAATCAAACTATAAAATCAGTAGAAAGAGGAGATATAGAAGTATTAGTAATATGGAGCGTAGAAGATATAGATGAAAATAGATTTGTTGATTTGGTAAGAGCATGTAAGAACAATGGAACTACTATAGTAAGTTTTTGTGAATCAGAGGAATGGGTAAATATACTTTCAATGTATATACAGAAATATAGAAATAAAATTAAAGTAACAATAGACCAGGAATCTAAGAAGATAATAATACAAGAGGAGGTAAAAAATTTGTAGATACTAAGGTGTAACAAAAGAGGTTTCAATAATCAAAGCTATAATATTAGAAGACTTTCGTAGAAAAAGTATTCATCAAATATATATTATAGCTTTGAGGGAAAATATGAATTTGAAAAACTACAATAATAATAGAGGAGAGACTGATGAGATCAAGAAATTTTTTCAATGAATCAAAAACTGTAGAAAAAAGAAAGGTAGTAGCTATCTATACGAGGGTGAGTACAAGTGAGCAGGCTGAAGACGGTTACAGCATATTTGAACAAAAACGTCTTTTAGAAGAATGGTGTAACAATAAAGGATATGATATATATAGATGCTATTCAGATAGTGGAATAAGTGGGAAAAATATAAAAGACAGACCAGAACTAAAAGCTTTGCTAAGTGATGCAGAAGAGAAAAAATTTGATATGGTAGTATCATGGAAGATAAACCGTATAAGTAGAAAGCTATCAGATGTATTGAAGATAGTTGATATACTAGAGAAAAACAATATAACTTTCAAATCATATTCAGAACCATTTGAAACAGATACACCAGCTGGAAAAATGCAATTTCAGATGATGGCATTGATAGGGGAGTTTGAGCGTGAGACCATAGCTCAAAATGTTCGTATGGGTTGCTTAGCACGTGCTAGAGATGGAAGATGGGGAGGAAATAGGGTTTTAGGCTATGATATAGTGCCAATTGAAGGTACAGAACACAAGAAAAGAAGAGATACTCAACTAATAATTAATAAAAAGGAAGCAGAAGTAGTAAGACTAATTTTTGAAGAGTATAGTAATGGCAAAGGCTATAAGGCTATTACTAATCAACTAAATAAATTAGGTTACAAGACTAAAAAAGGAAATGATTTTTCTGTAGGTTCTATAAAAGATATTCTAACTAATCCAGTATATATAGGAAAGATTAGATATAATGTAAGACAAAATTGGTCAGAAAAAAGAAGAAGAAACATAAACCCAAATCCTATAATAACAGATGGAATACATGAAGCAATAATAGATGAAAAGCTATGGGATAAAGTACAAGCTGTACTTGAAAGTAAGCAAGGAAAACCAGCAAGAATATACGATGGAGAATATCCACTAACAGGAATACTAAAATGTCCTAAGTGTGGAGCAGGAATGGTAATAATGAGAACTACCAATACACTAAAAGATGGAACAAAGAGAAGAATACAATACTATGCTTGTGGAAGTTGGAAGAACAAAGGTACAGCAGTATGCAACAGCAATTCTATAAGAGTTGATAAAGCTAATGAGTATGTATTCAATAAGATTTCAGAACTACTTTCCAATCAGAAAATGGTTGAAAGCATAGTAAATAACATCAATAGAGAAAGACATAAAAAGATAAAACCAGCTAAGAAGGAGCTAGAAAGAATAGATAAAGAACTTGAAAAGATAGATAGAAAGAAAACTAAACTTTTCGAAGCATATGAAGAAGACCTAATATCTAAGGAAGAATTCAAGGAGAGAAAAGATGAGCTAAACAAGAGAGCTAAAAGTCTTCAAGAGGAAAAAGAACCATTGCTAGTTACACTTTCGGATGATGTAAGTGAAGAAATACCATATGAATTCATAAAGAGCATACTAGAGAATTTCAGCAAGGTTCTAACAGAAAGTGCAACTAGAGAGCAACAAAAGAAATTACTTCATATGATAATATCAGAAATAACTATAAATGAATCGAGAAAAATAGATTCAATAAAACTAAAAATAAATGATAGTTTAGTAGACTATATAAGTAAAGAAGAAGGAGTATCTATAAAGGCAACGGGTTCCGTTTTGAGGTGCAAAGATATAAAATCTCATAACAAATCACAGTAATAATCACATACTAAATCACATAATAAATCACTAAGATTCTAAATCATTTATTTGATTTGGAATCTTTTGTTATACATATATTAATAATAGAAGGAATTTTTGAGATTAAATAGAAAATTGTGTTATAATAATATTAAACAAGTAATGAACAATTGTTATAAATTTGAAAGGAGGAAAGACATGAAATCTAAGTATGCGAAAAAATCATATATAGAGGTAATATGTTTTGGTGCAATTATTGGTCTGATTACTGAATTATTGAATTTTTATCCTAATGATGATTTATGGGGTTGGAGTTCTATTGCAAGCTCTTTTGGCTTTTGGATATTCTCAACAACATTTGTGATTTACTTTAGTTCTTCAAATAAAAATGCAATGATAAATACCTTCTCATATTTATCCAGTATGTGTATCAGTTATTATTTGTTACAAGGTATCATTGATTTTTTTACCCCAAATGTAACAGTTGATAAGTTTCTCCAATGGAACCATCTATTCCACTGGATTGGTATAGCTGTTTTTTGCGGACTTGTAGCTTATGTCTTGTTCTATTGGAACAAAAAGACAGTTTGGGGTAGTGTGTTGTATGCACTTCCTGTTGCGGGGATGTTAGTTGATACGATTAACAACTGCATGAAGTTCTACTATTCGCAGACAAATTTAGCAAACAGCATTTTGGGTATTATATTTCTTCTCATTATGTTCGTGGTGCTATTTAAGAAAGTAGATAAGAAATGTATATTTGTGTTTGTATTAATCGTTGTTGCGTTAATCGGCTTCATACTGTTCCCAACGACTTCTCAAAGTATTACAATGGAATCTACTATAACTTGCGAATTAGGCGGTGAAACTGAGGTGTTTTACATAAAAATGAGGGATGACGGTAAAATATTAGAAATTGAGGGTGACGAAACAGTTTATGAGGAAATAGATATTAATTCCTTAAAAACTATTCCAGAAGTAGTCCATGCATTGCAAAACTATTACGAGAGCAAAGGCGGAGCATGGAAAATGGAATAACTTCCAATTTGTAGAGTTGATTTAGCGAACAATTTTAAATTGCGAAATAAAGTCCAGCAATTTGCTGGACTTTATTAATATTACATACTACACATATATAATATATAAAGATTTGATTTTTAGTATCTTTTTAAAAATTTACTCTTGATAACATTTGGACATCTTTTTATGTTGTAGTTATTTGCATATTTTAAAAACAAAGACTAAATTTATAATGTTTAGTATTATACTTATTTAAAATATAATATATCCTCTATTTTATATTTCTTTTTTGCTATCCCAAGCCTCATAGCAGGCGTTACTTCCTCACCTTTATATTTATGTGTCTCACAGAAGTTTAAATATGTTCTTAGAATAGTTATCATATATTGAGCATATTTAGGGTTGAAGTTAGCATATATATAACTTTTCCCTTCCCCTCTGCCTCCTGACAATGGTCTTTCTAATATAGACACCTTTCTTCTTATTTGATTGAAAAATGTGTTTATAGACCTCAAATCTATTCTGTACATTATCTCTGCTAATTCATAACAATTAAGGTTAGATAAATCTGTAACACAATTAATATATCTATTTCCTTCATCCTTATAAGGAAATGGATGGGGGATAGAATCATTAGTTCCAACAACATAATCTTTTTCGTTAATTGTTTGTGTTATATATATATCGTTATTAAATATAGTATGAGCCAATAGGTCTATGGCTGATTTACCTAAACCATCTTTTAAATTATTAGCCTCTTGCCATAATTTAATATTTTCTTTATGAGTTAAATATTGTTTATATGCCTCATTCTTATCTAATTCTTTATCAACCTTGCAGGTAAAAATATGAGTATCATTCTTAGAAATACCTTCTTTATGTATCCTCAAAAGAGAAGTCAGTAAGGCAGTATCTTCATCTGTAACTATAAATAATTTATCAACATTCAATAATTTATTTATTAGCCAATGATGTGCATAAGTAGTGTATGTTGAATTAACATGAAATCCATCTACATACGATTGTCTAACTTCTAAATCTCTTAAAAAAAGTTCCAATTCACTTAAAGTAGAATCATTAGTTATTTTAGATACTTTATACTTACTTGTCTTTTGCAAATATGTATTCAACTTATCTTCCTTATATTTTATATAGTCATTTTTAACTTCGTTTACGGAGGTTGTGAAGTCAAAAGCAACATCTGCTCTAAATATATATCGACTTCTCGAATCCGTAGTCGCTACAATACTTGTAGGAAACAAAGGTTTCTCTTTTTCTAAAATAGAATTTTTACCATGTCCCTTTTTTCTAACATTGTTAAGATGATAAGTGAATTTATCAGTGTTAAGCCATAATGTATCAAAATGAGTATTCTTTAATTTCTTATCTTCATATCGCTCAAGAAATTCTAAACACCTTCTATATAGCCATTCTAACTTATTGTAGTAAGTGCTACTGCCAATATCTAATATTTCACATATTCTTGTTACAGGAGTTCTACTTAGTATTAGTTTCATAAACAGAGGTAGTATATCATTCTTCTTTTGATAGTAAGTAAAACATTCCTTCTGCTCTGGTAAGACATTTGCAATTTTCTTGCATAATTTGCACTGATACTTTTGAGAGTTGCTTGAACTTTTGCCACGTCTATAAAAACTATCAGGATTATCAAGCGGATTTAAATCTTTTTCACAACAATCTTCTTTATGGAATATATAATCTGGCTCAATAGGAACTGTAGTATTAATATCTATTAACCTTTTAATTTCTTCTGCCATTGCCCAATTTGAATAAGGAGCCGCATAACTTCTTATTACAGGTTTATCAATAGTATCATCATTAATATCATTACACTTTATTGATTTAAAACTCTTTCCTGTAATCATATATCGAGAAGGATTCCCCTTTAGATTCTTATACTTTAATTGCTCTTTACCATACCATTTACAAAAGGGATTAGCACAAAAGTTAGTTTGAATGTTATAAGATTTTTTATCAACAACTAATTCTACTGGGGTATATAGAAGGTATCCATATTTTCTCGAAAACTCCATCTTTGATAAAGTGGTATAGTCTATTTCCCTCTGATTAACTTCTTCTTGAGTAATAGGTGGAATAACTTTTACTTTACTAACAGTTTTATCTGACAATCTCTTTAGTTTCATTATTTTTCAACTCCGAATCACTAATAGTATCATACAATGAAGCAAGTATTTTCTTATTGTATCTTTGCTTATTAACCCATTCTATAAAATTAGTATCATCTAATAGGTTTAATAAAAACATATCCAGTATTTCTTCTTCGCTATATTGAGTGTATTTAGAGTAATGCTCTAATATAGCAAGTGTTCTTGTTGATAATTCCAAAGAAACCTTTTTCTTATTTTCTTTTTTAGGTTTTATATACTTCACCTCCGCAACTCCTTTCTTTTAGGTATAAATCACATACGTATTCACATATAAAATCACATACCTATTCACAAAGATAATAAAACTATTATTTTTTTATTTTATATGTGATTTACCCTGTGATTTGCTATGTGATTTTCAATCATTTCTATATTATAATTATTCCCTAAAATAAGCAATATAAACAATTTAATAAAAAAAATCACATGTGAATCGTAATGTGATTTCACATGTGATTTTGATTGAGATTTTAACTTGATTAGCAACTTTTGCACCTTAAAACGGAACCCGTTGCTATAAAGGATGCTCCTTCTTCTTTTATGTTAAGAAATGTTGGAGTGAGTATGTTGAATTTAGATATTGCTATATAAAGTATAAATTAAATAAAAATACACAATATTGAGAATGATACCAATAAATAGTATAATTTTATCATGTTAAAGTATTTATATTTATCAGATAAATTATAATTTTGGGAGGTGCAGAAATGTTCGAGGATATAAAGAATAGCAGTAATTGGGAAACTATTGAAAAGATCTCAAGGGGGTGTTCAAGTGATAGTAAATATTTGATTAAAACCAAAGAAGGAAAGTTATTATTGCTTAGAATATCCGATGTGGAACAGTATAATGTAAAGAAAAAAGAATATGAGATTATAGCAAAATATTCAAAACTTGGCTTTTCCATGTCCTTACCAATTGATTTCGGAATTTGCAATAACGGAAAAAATGTATATATGTTACTTACTTGGATTGAAGGCAAAGATTTAGAAGAAGTATTATCTGACTTGACAGAAAACGAACAGTATCAGCTTGGCAGAGAGGCAGGAAAGATTTTAAAGAAAATACATTCAATAGAGGTTGATGTAGATGACATACCAAAAGATACAAAGAAAACAAAGAAATTGTTACAGTTATCACGCTATGAGGAGTCACAAGTTCGAATTGATGGTGATGAGATTGCAATTAACTATGTAAAGGAAAACATTGACCTAATATGGAAACAGAAAGCTGTATATATGCATGGGGATTATCATCCAGGAAATCTTATTTATACAAATGATGGTTCAATTGGTGTGATTGATTTTAATCGTTGGGAAATCGGCGACCCTTATGAAGAATTCTATAAGCTTGAAAGTTTTGGAATTGAAAATAGCATTCCGTATTGTATTGGACAAATAGATGCTTATTTTGATGACCAAATTCCTGATGATTTTTGGATTACACTTGCAGTTTATGTTGCGCATGCTTCTTTATATTCTATTAAGTGGGCAGAGAAATTTGGGCAAGAAGAAATCAATGGAATGGTAGCGAGATGTCGTATGGCATTTGATGACTACGACGATTTTCAGATGTACCTACCAAAGTGGTATACAGATAAGTATAAAAATAGTAGTCAGTTATAACTTGACGATAAATACGTAACTGGTTTAAGTAAGCAAAAAAGGCATTTGGCAGATTAACAAATTCCAGTTTGTATAATAGATAAAAAACCTCACTTACTACTGATACGGAGAACCGTATCACAAGTAAGTGAGGTTTTTACTAAATTTGTAAATAGATAAAGGTAGTTATAAGAATTGAGACTCTTACTTGTATTTAAATATACAGGTAAGAGTTTTTATGTAAAAAAATCAATCTATTGTAAAATACTAACTTGATATATTTATTTAAAATAGAATAATATGGTACAATAAAAATATGAAGTAATGAATAAATGTATTATTATTTGAGGGGGTTTGATTTTTTAACTACTCGACTGGATTGGGGATTTATGGATGGGAAATGAATAAAGTATATTTAGATGTAACAGAACTAGAGAAGAGTTTATGTGTATTTGTAGAAGATAAAGAGGTTATTTCAGTAGGTACTACTGTTTATCATATGAGTTTAAGTGAAAAAAATGAAAATTATCAACAATATGCTGATGATTATGATATACATTTTATTTTTGATGATAATATTCCTAAATTATCATTTTATACAGTTCCTCAAGTAGATGTTTTTGCAACAGATAGTGAAGGTGGATTAATTGGAACTATTGGTTCAACAACAAATTTAGAAGGTGATTCACCAATATGCTATATAAATAAAAACAAAAAATGTTTTCTAATTGCAAATGATTTTAAGAATTTCTTAGAAAGAACTGATAACTGGAAAAATAATCTTGAACAATATAATGAAATTATATTTTATGGTTCAAAATTAGAAGCTGAAAAAGAATTAAAATTTATTAATTTAAAAAAATGATTGAGGAATTTCAAATTTAAATGAGCTAGTTTGACTTTTAAACTACTTAATAAATTCCAATTTGAAGGGGAGAATTAATATGGAAGAAATTAAAGATTTAAAAGTGGTAACGTCCAAATATGTAATGGAAACATTGCAACTATTGATTGAAAAATACAAATTCAATGTAGATACACTTTCAAAATTATTAGATGTAAAAAAAGATGTTATTTTAAGCAAAGATGAAAAAATGCTATTTGAAAATTCTAAAAACTTTGGTAAGATGTCTGATTTAATTATGATGCTCGAGCTTATAGGGAGAAATAATGCCGATTTAAAAATTGGAGCATTTTTGCAAGTTTTATTAGAATATCATAATCTATCGGCAGAAACAATTGCATTGATGTCAGGAGTTAGTGAAAAAGAAGTTAATGATTTAGTGGAAAATCCTGAATTAGTTTCTTTAGAAAGTAAATATAAGATATCTAAAACAGTAATGTCGTTACGTTTTTTCTTGAAAGAATTAGAACGATAAATTTCAGTTTTACTATTAGATGAAGTTGAATGAAATTGTTATTTTATGGTTAATAAGCTATGACAATATAAAAGATATTTGATGAATGATTGTATTATTACGTGATATAAATGTATTAAATTGTAAGGGGGAAGTTAGATGATAGAAATTAAACCTTTGGACGATGTTATGAATTATTTTATATGGATATTTGTAACATACATAGCATTGTTCCTTGTTATAATTATCAATTTTTTAAAAGCACTTTATCTTAATAAAAAATCTATATCAAAAGATAATAAAGCAGTTATGGTTATTGATTTAATTGTCGATGTGATATGCGGTTTGGCGATGTTTTGTGGACTGATGTTTTTAGGTGTTTTAGCTGATAATAATGCCCTAAATTGGGTATATTGGGATAAGTGGCTCTGGTTTATTTCAGCTACGAGTTTTACTATTTTTATAATTAATATGATTATAGTTATGACAAATAAAAAAGTTTCTAAATAGAACTAAGTATTGAATAATTTTAAAGTATTACGAAATAAATCTAAAATATAAATATATATTATAGTTAAGAATAATATATTGAATAAAAGATATTACTTATCAAGAAACTTCTATGTGTAATTGGATTACATATAGAAGTTTTTATATTTTAGGGAGGATTAATGATGAAGAAGATTTATAAGAAAAGTCAATTACTAGAAGTAAATAATATACCAACAGAAGTAATTGAAGGTATAAAAGCAACAATAGATGTACTGAATGAAAACTATGGAGCAGATAGAGATATAGAATTAGACTTAGGTGGGAGTATATTAGAGAATTTCAGTAAAGTTCTAACAGAAAGTACAACTAGAGAGCAACATAAGAAATTGCTTCATATGATAATATCAGAGATAACTATAAATGAAGCAAGAGAAATAGATTCAATAAAACTAAAAATAAATGATAGCTTAGTTGATTATATAAGTAAAGAAGAAGGATTATCTATAAAGGGTACTCCTTCTTCTTTTATGTTAAGAAATGTTGGAATAAAGACACTAAACTTAAATATTGAAATATAATTTTAATAAAGTATATAGTATAATAAAAAAATATATAAGTGAAAAGGGAGAAAAAGAAGATGAAGCCTATATATATTTATACTATGTCAATATCATTACAAATAGCTGGAGCTTTAATATTATTATTATGGAGCTTAGGAAATACTAAGAAAAAGGTAATAAAATCATACTTTCCAGGAAGTAATATTGCAGAAAGAGATGATAATAATAGAGTGTACTTAAGGAAAGAAAAATTACGAAAAAAAGCAAAAGATATTTATATGAATAGAATAGCATTTATATTTTTAATTATAGGTTATGGATTATCATTATTTGGAGAGTTAGCAGATTATAATGAATGGAAAGCATTAGTTATTATACAAATAGAATCTATTTGTATAATATTTATAGGATTAATAATAAGTAAATTAATAGCAATTATAAAATTTAAAGAAGATATATACGTTGATTATAATAGTTTAAAGGAAGTAGATACTGTAATTACTAATAATGAAGTGGCAGATATGATTGAAGATATTTGTAGCTAGAAATGATATGTATAATGATATGATAAATAAGTTAAATTAAAAAACCTCGCTTATCTGTTATACTGAGAACCGTATCACAAGTAAGTGAGGTTTATAGCTTTAGGTATTGGTATAACTTGCCTAAGGCTATTTTTGTAATTGAAAATATACTACCATAAGTAATAATAAAGAGTTAAAAAATATATTTATATTAATTTACACTTGACAAAAGTGGTGAATAGTAATAATATAATAACAAGATTAATTGAATAAAATTAAATTTGAAAAAATTTAAAAAAGGGGAATTATAATGGGTAAATATGAGAAAATGAAATTAGATAATCAGTTATGTTTTTCATTATATGCAGCCTCAAGAGAAGTAATAAAAACTTATAAACCACAGTTAGATAAATATGGACTTACATACACTCAATATATTGCTATGTTAGTTGTATGGGAGTATGAAAAGATAACGGTAAAGGAAATGGGGCAAAAACTACATTTAGATTCAGGAACTCTTACTCCTGTATTAAAAAAGCTACTTTCAATGGAATTAATAGATAAATATAGAGATAAGGATGATGATAGAGTAGTTATTGTGGAGGTTACTGAAAAAGGAAGAAAAATGAAGGAGGAAATCATTGAGGTTCCAGAGAAAATGTATTGTAAGTTTGGCAAGAACATAGAAGATGTTGTTGAGCTAAAGAGATTGTTAGATAATTTATTAGCAACATTTAAGTAAGAATTTGTTGAAATATACATTTAATTAGAATTGATCTTTTAATTAAATGTGTATGTAGCAAATTCTATAAATTTAGAATAATTAATTGAATAAAATTAAATTTGATAAAATTAAAAGGAGATAAAATATGGAATTTTATGATTTTTCAGCAAAAAAAATGAATGGGCAAGAAGTTAAGATGGAAGCATTTAAAGGTAAAGTTGTATTAGTAGTTAATACAGCAAGTAAATGTGGGTTAACACCACAATTTACTGAATTAGAACAATTAAATAAGAAATATAAAGAAGAAGGTCTAGAAATTTTAGGATTCCCTTGCAATCAGTTTGCACATCAAGATAAAGGAAGCAATGAAGAAATACAAGAGTTCTGCTCTTTAAACTATGGAGTTACATTTAATATGTTCCAAAAGATTGAGGTAAATGGAGAAAATGCACATCCATTATATAAGTTCTTAAAAAATGAGAAAAAAGGTTTATTGAGTAAAGACATTAAATGGAATTTTACAAAATTTCTTATTGATTCAGAAGGAAATGTAGTTAAAAGATATGCACCTACAGTAAAGCCATTAAAAATTGAAGAGGATATTAAAAAATTATTAAAATAATTATAGGTGGTAATGATAAAATGAATGAAAGATATGATATTGCAATAATAGGAAGTGGAACAGCTGGAATATCAGCAGCATTAAATGCAAAGATAAGAAATAAAAGATTTATTATTTTTGGAAGTAAGGAAATAAGTACAAAACTTGTAAAGGCTCATAAGATAAATAATTATTTAGGTTTTTATGGAAAAAGTGGAGTAGAAATAAGAGATGAATTTGCTAATCATTTAAAAGCAATGGATATTGAAATAACAGAAGAAAAAGTGAATAGCATTTATGCTATGGGAGATTATTTTACTTTAATGGTAAATGACAAAATGTATGAAGCTACTTCAATAATATTAGCTACAGGAGTTAATTTTGGTAAGCCATTTAAGGGGGAAGAAGAGTTTTTAGGTAAAGGGGTAGGATATTGTGCAACATGTGATGCTCCTTTATATAAAGATAAAGTCGTAACAATAATTGCTTATAATAAGCATGAAGAAGCTGAAGCAAATTTTATAGGAACAATAGCATCAAAGGTATATTATGTGCCAATGTATAAGCAAGAAATAGAAGTTGATTCATCTATTGAAATAATAAAGGATATTCCAGTGGAAATAGTAGGAGATAGTTCAGTTAAAAAACTTATTCTTAAAAATAGTGAAATTGAAACAGATGGGGTATTTATTTTAAGAGATAGTATATCACCAGGACAATTAGTTCCAGGTTTAAAAATTGAAAACAATCATGTAGAAGTTGATAGAACAATGAAAACAAATATTGAAGGTTGTTATGCTGCAGGAGATATAGTTGGTACTCCATATCAATATATTAAGGCAGCAGGAGAAGGAAATATAGCAGCATTATCAGCTGTGTCTTATATAGAGCAAATAAAAAGAAAAAATAAAGAGGTATAATTTATGATGAAAGTAGTTAATAGTAATGAATTTAAAAGTGAAATTGAAAAAGATATGGTTTTAGTGGATTTTTTTGCAGAATGGTGTGGACCTTGCAAAATGATTTCACCAATATTGGATGAGTTACAAGCTGAATTTGAAGATAAAATTAACATAATAAAGGTTAACGTTGATAACAGTATGGATATTGCAGAACAATATAATATATCTAATATTCCTGCATTAGTATTATTAAAAAAAGGTCAAGAAGTTCAAAGATTAATAGGATTTTCACCTAAACAGGTGATTAAAGAAAATATTGAGAAACATTTATAAGAAGGAGAAAAAATTATGATATATGATTTTAAAGTAAAAAAGACAAATGGAGAAGAAATACTTTTAGAAAAATATAAAGGAAAGGTTCTTTTAATAGTAAATACAGCAAGTGGATGTGGATTTACACCACAATATGAAGGGTTACAAAAGATTTATGATGAATATAAAGATAAGGGTTTTGAAATATTAGATTTTCCATGTAATCAATTTTTCCAACAAGCACCAGGAAGTGATGCTGAGTTATCAAGTTTTTGCAAATTAACATATGGAACAACTTTTGAAACTTTTGCTAAAATTGAAGTAAATGGAGAAAATGCTTCAGACTTATATAAGTTTTTAAAATCAGAAGCACCACAAGCAGAAGATGATGAAGAATCAAAGTTATTATACGGAAAGCTTGAAGATCTAGGGTTTAAAACTGATGGAGAAGATATAAAATGGAATTTTACTAAATTTTTAGTGGATAAAAATGGTAATATTATTTCCAGATTTGCCCCAACATATGAACCTGAGAAATTAGCTTCAATAATAAATGATCTATTAAAATAAACTGTAGCGTGGGAATTATAGCATAATTATATATAATAGATAAAAGAATAAAGTGGCAAAACCTCATTTAGAGTAGTTACGGAGAAACGTATCATAAATAAATGAGGTTTATAGCCTTAGGCGTTGAATTAACTTGCCTAAGGCTATTTTTACAAGCAAAAATAACGTATCATAAGTAATATAAATAGACCATATATCGTGTATCTAATGCCACATATCGTAGAAATATATTCAATGTGTAAGTAATTAGATATACTAATGATGGTAAGGAGATGCAAAATGAAAGTAAAAATAAATATAGATGAAAAAATAGATGAAATTTTTATAGAGATATATACGCCAAGTAAAGAAGATGAAAATTTAAGGTTTATATTGGAAAATCTAAAAATGAAAAAATCTGTACTAAATGCATACAGCAAAGAGAAGATATATTTATTAAATATTAATGATATATATTCAATTTATGCAGAAAATAAAAAGGTATATGCACGTACAAAAGATAAAAAATATATAGTTAATCATAGGTTATATGAATTGGAAGAAATTCTTGATGGAAATAAGTTTGTACGAATTTCTAATTCAGCTATTATCAATATTTATAAAATAGAAAATTTAGAAGCTAGTATTAATGGTATGATAACAATTAATTTTAAAAATGGTGAAAAAGAATATATATCAAGAAGATATTTGAAAAAAGTAAAAAAGATATTAGATATATGAGGTGACTTAGATGATAAAAGAGATATTAAAAAGGGGAATAGCAGGAGCAATAATAAGTTTAGTTGCTATTATTAGTATGTTATTAGGTGTATTAGTTGTAACGGGGACAAGTCAAATAACAATACAAATAAGTGAGATTATAAAATATATATTTATAATTATGGTAGCTGGATTTATTATCTCATCTAGTACAATAATTTTTAGTATAAAAAATATGTCTTTAGTAATAAAAGGATTTATACATTTAATAATTACTTTATTAATTTTAAAGGGGAGTTTTATGTATTTAGGGATATTAAATGAAGATTATTTAATACAAGCAATATTTATTTCATTATATATTATAGTTGCAGCTATTTGTTTAATTACTATTATCAGTGAGAATAAAACAGATGTTAAAATGATAAATGAAAGACTGAAAATTATTCAGAAGATAAAAGATTAGAATAATATAAAAAAATATAGGTGTTTATTTTTTATAAAAATTTGATATAATATAAATAAGAAATGAAGATAATAAAAATAAGGTGATACCAACACCCTATAGTATACAATTAAAGTTGTTTAGGCAACTGATATCACTATAATTTAATATGATTAAAAAATAGTAGCTTTCCAATTGCGATGTGGGGCTACTATTTTTTTGAGATTTTTTCTATAAGTAACACTATAAATGTAAATAATGCTATTAAGAATATACCTGCTGTAAATAGTAACATTAAATCATCGTTACTCATTAGTATCACCTCCTTTCACAAGAAAGGTGAGTGATACCAGTAGCCCACATTTAAGGAATAAGTGGTAAAGAGATAAAAAATAGATCAGCACTAAAGGAACTTCTAAAGGATGCAGAGGAAAGAAAGTTATAAATTATGTTATAATTCTCTTATAGAATATGAGTTCGTTTATTATTAAACTACTCGATAAATTTTAAACATAGGAGGATTAAAATATGAAGTATTTTTTAATTGAAGGAATTGTAACTAATCCAGAAAAAATGACTGAAAAAATGATGCAAGAGCATCAGGAATATACAGGTATGTTAATGAAAGAGGGTAAAGTTCTATTTTCATCATTGAAAAGTGATATGAGTTCATCTGTTACTGTAGTAAAGTCAGAAACAGAACAAATTATCGAAGATTTTTATAGAGAAGACCCATTTTTTAAGAACAATGTTATTACATACTCTATATCAGAATTAGATATACATTATAAAGTATCTTATGCTGAAAATTGGTTTCAAAATTAATGATGTGAATACATTTAAGTTGAATTAAAATTTGTAGAGTTAATTTTATGAATAATTTGAATAAAGTGCGACAGAAATGTTATTTGAAAATTGAATAATACAGCATTGGATAAAGATGTTATAATAATATTAAGTTACAGATAAATAAATTAGAATTTACAAAGGAGATTATAGATGAAATTGTTTTTATGTTCACACTTTTCAAGTGTAGGAAATCTGATAAAAGAAGAACTTGAAAATAAGAAAGTTGCATTTATTCCGACAGCTTCAATTCACGAAGGCTATACAGGTTATGTGGGTTCCGCTAGAAAATTATTCAAAAAAATAGGATCAATATTAACAGAAATTGATATTTCAAAGGAGGAATATTCAACAATTAAATCTGTTTTCGAAGAAGCAGATATTATTTATTTTACTGGTGGAAATTCATTTTTTCTTATTGACCAATTACGAAAATCGGGAGCCGATGAATTGCTGAAGAGAGAAATGACGAATGGAAAACTAATGATTGGTGAGTCAGCAGGTGCAATTATATGTGCTTCAACAATCACATATATTGAACAAATGGATGAGAAACCAGAGGATTATTCACAAGAAGATGATAAGGGTCTTAATTTAGTTGATTTTTATGTCCTTCCACATTATCTTACTTCACCATTTAAGAAAGTTACCGAAAAGATATTGGCTGAATTTTCAGATTTGAATATTTGCCCAATTAACAATCATCAGGCAATTATCGTGAATGATAAATTTTCAAAAGTAATTTGCATTGATTAGTTTACAAATTCCAGTTTATTGATTAGCTTATTTAAGAGATAAAGAGAAGAAAACTAAAAATATGATAAAAATACTGTATTATTCAAAAATGAATTTACAGTATTTTTTTATTCGCAATTCAAAATAAATGTGAAAATTAAATTAGTGATATAATATAATAATCGAACAATTGTTTCAGATGGTGATTTCTTGGAAGATTAATAGGATAAGTAGAAAGCTTTCAGATGTTCTAAAGATAGTAGATATACTAGAGCAGAATAGTACATCTTTCAATTCTTATTCAGAGCAATTCGATAATAGTACACCAGCAGGAAAAATGCAATTTCAGATGATGGCATTGATAGGGGAGTTTGAGAGAGGTACTATAGCTCAAAATGTAAAAATGGGAATGTGTGCAAAAGCAAAAGCAGGAGAATGGTGTGGGGGAAGAGTTTTAGGGTACGACTTAGTTCCAGTGGAGAATCAAGATGGAACTAAAAGAAGAAAAACTAAATTAACTATTAATCAAATAGAAGCAAGGTCAGTAAGATTAATTTTTAAGAAATGTTGGTGTAAGTAAATTGAACTTAGATATTGCTATATAGAGAATAATAGCAATAAAAATATTGATATTGGTATAGATAAATATTATAATTTTATCACGTAGAAATATTTATATTTATTAGGTAAATTAGAATTTGGGGAGTGAAATAATTGAAAGAGATTTGGAACAGATATAAAGAAAAGTTAATAACTTTTCTCTTATGTGGATTATTGTTTGTTGGCTTATTATCTATTATTGCCTTATTATGTGGAGCGATAATGAAAATATTTGGGTTTGAATATGAGTCAATAGGGAGTATTATTCTGTTTTTTGTAATTGCAACAATTATTTCTTATCCTTTTAGTCTGATAGCTGAGGTATTGCCTAAAGTAGTTCTATCTTTTGGAAAATTGCCAAAACAAATGGCTATACTGTTTTATATTATCTTAGATACGTTTGCTACATTTTATGGTCTGCGTGTTGTCGATTATTTTATGCAGTCTGTTTCGGCAACAGATATTTCTATTATTATTGTATCTTTGATATTAGCTTTATTTGGAATAAATGATGTTGATAAAAAAACTAAAGGAACGGATTGACAAATTCCAGTTTAATTAATTGGAATGACAACTCGTGATATTTCTGAACAAGTAAAAGAACTTTATGGAGTGGAT
>ERZ838225.758-NODE-758-length-38348-cov-6.412138_pt1 | contig 38348 bp, 35 predicted proteins | sample MGYA00519684_ERZ838225 | MGnify/ENA primary metagenome ERZ838225 (study PRJEB31850, sample SAMEA3708829) | human gut metagenome | biome: human gut; feature: human-associated habitat; material: faeces | place: China | collected 2014 ... | reverse complement strand
TCTCCGATGCTTCTTGTTCGGCTTTGCCGGACAAGAAGATGCCCCGTCCTGAACAGTTACAATGGAAATAATAAAAAGTAACAGTTCATGGGAGGGAGGCGGACGCGGTGACAGAATCAGAGTTCCGAAAAAAGGTGATTTGGTTCACATTTTTGTTCAGCCTTCTTGTAGTATGGGTTCATTCTTATAATGCGGAGCTGTTTCTGGGATGGTCAGAGGATGCGGCAGACGTGTACTGGGCAGAGCATCTGATAGGAGATTTTCTGGGGCAGGTTGCAGTACCGGGGTTTTTTATGATTTCCGGGTATCTGTTTTACCGGGGCTTTCGCTGGGAAATGCTGTGGGGCAAATGGAACCGCAGGATTCGCAGTCTTCTTGTGCCGTTTATTTTGTGGAATTTTCTGTATTATATAGGATATGTGATTGGAAGCCGTCTTCCCTGGGTGACAGATGTAGTAGGAAAGGGAACGATACCCTTTACTCTGGGAGCTGCCATAGATGCAGTGATCAATTATACTTATAATTATGTGTTCTGGTATCTTTATCAGCTGATTGCTCTGACACTTCTGGCCCCTGTGCTTTACCCGCTTCTGAAAAGATGGCAGACAAGAATCGGACTTATGGCGGTGTTGTGGTGGATGGCGTGGAAGGACATCCAGCTTCCGGCAGTCAATGTGGATGCTTTGATTTATTATGGGACAGCAGCTTCCCTGGCTATGGTAAAAAACAAAAGGATCTGGAGTCCAGAGGCGTCCTGGAGCCCCTGCAGGGCTTTTGTCGGGGCAGCTTTTGTGCTCTTTTCTGGCTGGGCGTATTTCTGGGGGCTGTCTCGGGCGATCATTCCGGGCTTTGTTCTGTGCCGTCTGCTGGCGGCAGCCGGTCTGTGGCTGATACTGCCGGGAGAAAGACTTCCAAAGCCAAGGGATTTTATGAATTACAGCTTTTTCCTTTATTCTACGCATTTTGCGCTTGTGCGTCTGATCAACAAAACAGCGGCCTGGCTCTGGAATCCGGTTAAATGGGAGCCGTTTGCGCTGTTTCTGGTTATGCCGGTTCTGGTGCTGGCGATCAGCTATTTGGTAGGGAAGTGGCTGCGCCGGTATCTGCCCTCATGCTGGAAGCTGCTGAACGGCTTTCGATAGAGCTGCGGAAAAAAGGACAGCTTTAACTGGCAGCGGAACTGTCCTTTTTCAGAAGCTGAAGGGCAGTGCCCAGAACTGCCTGATCGGCAATTTCAGCCAGCTGTTCCCTGGGAAGAGCCTGGCCGGAGTCCAGCCAATGCTTCATCAGGCCAATGAGCCCGCAGGTAATAAATTCAAAAAAATAATCTACAACTGCGCCTTCTGTATCAGGAAAAAGCTCCTGAATGATTTCCTGGCCGTTTTCGTGGATTCCCTGGCGAAGGCGGCTGAGAAAATCAATAGCAGCACTGTTTTCGAAAAGGATCCGGCAAATGCCGGCATTCTCGCTGACATAATCAATCAGGGGATTCAGCATGGGCATGAGAGAGCGCTTCTGAGGCGCTTCCCGGTACTGATCCAGCATTTGCTGAAACTCCAGCAGGGTTTCATTTTCAATATCCTGCAGAAGATGGCGGGTGTCCTGATAGTGGAGATAAAAGGTTCCTCTGTTTAAATCGGCTCTCTCTGTCACTTCCCGGACAGAAATATTCATAAATTCTTTTTCCTGCATCAGTTGGATAAGACTTTCTTTCAAAAGTCTGCGAGTCCGGCGGATGCGGCGATCCTGTTTGCTTTCCTGCATAATACTCCTTATCTAAATATGAACGAAATATAAAAAAATGTTGATTAACGAATAATTGTATTATAAAGTACGAATGTTGAGAAGTCAACGCAGTTTCCTTTTTTCAGTGGGTTTCTTTTTGTCAGTAAATATGCTACAATCTTAGCATGGCTTTTGGATTTTGATGCAGAGGCGATATAGCAGGAGGAACAGGATGATAAAAAACATTGTTTTTGATATGGGAAAGGTTCTTGTGGGATATGACGGAATGCGTGTCTGCGAGCATTTCCTGCAGGATCCGTCTGATCAGCAGCAGGTGCATACGGCTGTGTTTGTATCTCCCGAATGGGTTCAGCTGGATATGGGCGTGATTCCTGAGGAGCAGGCTCTGGCACAGATGTGTTCCCGGCTTCCTGAAAGGCTTCGGCAGCCGGCGGCCCTCTGTATGGAAAACTGGCACAGATATTGTATGTGGCCCATAGAAGGAGCAGGCGATGTGGTGAGAGAGTACAAGGAAAAGGGTTATGGGATTTATCTTTGCTCCAATGCATCTCTCCGTCTCCTGGACTGCTACCGACAGGTGATTCCGGCCATTGATTGTTTTGACGGAGTGCTGTTTTCTGCAGAGGTAAAATGCATGAAGCCGCAGAAGGAGATGTATCTTCATCTGTTTGAGCGGTTTGGGCTGAGGCCGGAGGAATGTTATTTTATTGATGATCAGCCGTTGAATATTGAAGGCGCCCGAAACTGCGGAATGGATGGCTTCTGCCACCGTGACGGAAGCGCGGCGACATTGAAAAAAGCCCTGGAGAAGGCTCTTGGGTCTTTCTGAGCAATTACAGGATACCGAAAGGAAAGGATAGAAAGAGGTAGTCAGAATGAAAGAATTTAATTTTGAAAAAACAAATCAGGAGCTGATGGAATTTCTGGACAACAGCCCCAGCAGCTTCCATGCTGTTGCCAATATGAAGGCTATGCTGGAGGAGGCCGGCTGCAGCTGTCTTCTGGAGGGAGAAAAGTGGCAGCTGGAGCCGGGAAAGGGCTACTATGTAACCCGCAATGACTCTGCTCTGATTGCATTCCGGATTCCCCAAAAGGATTTTACCGGATTTCAGGTTATGGCAAGCCACAGCGATTCCCCTGTATTTAAAGTAAAGGCAAATGCAGAGATCGAAGTAGAGAAGCATTATGTAAAGCTGAATGTAGAAAAATACGGCGGCATGATCTGCTCTCCGTGGCTGGATCGCCCCCTTTCTGTGGCAGGACGGATTGTGGTAAAAACAGCGGATGGAGTGGAAACGAGACTGGTGAAGGTGGATCGGGATCTGTTGATTATCCCTAACCTTGCCATTCATATGAACCGGAGCGTAAACGATGGCTATGAGTTTAATGCCCAGAAGGATATGCTTCCTCTGTTCTGCGGCGGCGGACAGGAGAAGGGCTGCTTCCTTGCTATGATTGCTGCAGAGGCAGGCGTTAAGCAGGAAGATATTCTGGATACAGATCTTTTCCTGTACAACCGGGATAAGGGAACCACCTTTGGCTTAAACGGCGAGTATATTGCCAGCCCGCATTTGGATGATCTTCAGTGTGCATTTTCATCCTTAAAGGGATTTCTGGCAGCAGAGCCTAAGGACAGCGTTGCCGTTCACTGTGTTCTGGACAATGAAGAGGTAGGCAGCGGCACCAAGCAGGGAGCGGCATCTACCTTCTTAAAGGATGTGCTTCACCGGATCAACAGCGCTATGGGACGGACCGAGGAGGAATTTTTGACGGCAGTTGCTTCCAGCTTTATGGTTTCTGCAGATAATGCTCATGGAATTCATCCCAATCAGGCAGACAAGGCAGACCTCACCAACCGTCCGTATTTAAATGAGGGTATTGTAATTAAATACAGCGCTAATCAGAAATACACCACAGACGCAATTTCAGGAGCTCTCTTTAAGGCTCTGTGTCAGCAGGCAGAGGTTCCCTTCCAGACCTTCCATAACCGGTCTGATATGCTGGGCGGCTCTACTCTGGGCAACATTTCCGGCAATCAGGTGGCCTTTAACACCGTAGATATCGGTCTGCCCCAGCTGGCTATGCATTCCTGTTTTGAAACTGCGGGAAGCAAGGATACTGCATATCTGGTAGAAGCAGCAAGGGTTCTGTTCTCCTCATCCGTATATGGAACAGGAAATGGCAATTACCGTCTTTCCTTTTAAGTGACAGTGGTATATAATGTTGCCTGAAGAGGTACAAAAAGGGCAAAAGACCAGAGGAAAAGGGTCGAAGCTGCCCATAAGAAGATAAGGAGTGTTTAGACATGACAAAGATTAGAACAAGATACGCACCCAGCCCTACCGGCCGGATGCATGTGGGCAATCTGAGAACAGCGCTGTATGCCTATCTGATTGCCAAGCATGAAGGCGGAGATTTTCTGCTGCGTATTGAGGATACGGATCAGGAGCGCTATGTAGAAGGCGCTACGGAGATTATTTACAGAACTCTGGCTCAGACCGGCCTGATTCATGATGAAGGACCGGATAAGGACGGCGGCTGCGGTCCCTATATTCAGAGTGAGCGGCAGAAAGCGGGAATTTACCTGGAATATGCAAAAAAGCTGATTGAAAAAGGAGAGGCATATTATTGCTTCTGTACTCAGGAGCGTCTGGATTCCCTGAAAACCACAGTCAACGGCGAAGAGATCATGACCTATGATAAGCATTGCCTGCATCTGTCTAAGGAAGAGATAGAAGCCAATCTGGCAGCAGGAATGCCTTATGTAATCCGCCAGAACAATCCGACTGAGGGAACGACTACCTTTAATGATGAGATTTACGGCGATATTACGGTAGACAACTCTGAGCTGGATGATATGGTTCTGATTAAATCCGACGGCTATCCTACCTACAACTTTGCAAACGTAGTGGATGACCATCTGATGGGAATTACCCATGTAGTTCGGGGAAATGAATACTTATCCTCTTCTCCCAAGTACAACCGTCTTTATGACGCTTTTGGCTGGGAGGTTCCGGTTTATGTACACTGCCCGCTGATTACAGATGAGTTCCACAAAAAGCTGTCCAAGAGAAGCGGACATTCTTCCTTTGAGGATCTGATCGAGCAGGGCTTTGTGGCAGAGGCTGTTGTAAATTATGTGGCTCTGCTGGGCTGGTCTCCGGTAGACAATCAGGAGATTTTCTCTCTGGATGAGCTGGTTAAGTCATTTGACTACCGTAATATCAGCAAGTCCCCGGCAGTTTTTGATATTGTCAAATTAAAATGGATGAACGGCGAGTATTTAAAGGCTATGGATTTTGATCGTTTCTATGAGATGGCTGAGCCGTATATCCGTCAGGTGATCAAAAAGGATCTGGATCTGAAAAAGATCGCAGCTATGGTGAAGACAAGAATTGAGATTTTCCCGGATATTGCGGATCACATTGACTTTTTCCAGGAGCTTCCGGAATATGATGTAGCAATGTACACACACAAGAAAATGAAAACCAACGGGGAAAATTCCCTTCAGGTATTGAGGGATGTGCTTCCGATTCTGGAGGCCCAGGAAGACTTTACCAACGATGCTCTTTATGCATCTCTGGCGCAGTATGTATCTGACAATGGATTTAAGACTGGCTTTGTAATGTGGCCTATCCGTACTGCCGTATCCGGAAAGCAGATGACTCCGGCTGGTGCAACAGAGATTATGGAGGTACTGGGCAAGGAGGAATCTCTGGCCAGAATCCGCCGGGGAATTGAGCTTTTAAGCCAGTAGAGGAGAGACAGAAGCTTCATGGCATTTCATAAATCACAGCTGCAGGCCATCCGCCATCTGAAGGGACCCATGATGGTTCTTGCAGGACCGGGATCCGGAAAAACCACGGTAATCACCCACCGGGTCAGATGTCTGGTGGAGGGCTACGGGGTGGATCCGGGAAGTATCCTGGTTATTACATTTACAAAAGCTGCTGCCTCAGAGATGAGGCAGCGTTTCCAGAAGCTGATGGAGGGACGGAGTCTCCCCGTCAGCTTTGGTACCTTTCACGCGGTATTTTTCAGTATTCTCAAACATGCATACCGCTATGATGCCTCCAACATTGTCCGGGAGGAGCAGCGGATTCAGCTGATGCGGGAGCTGGTGGATCGATACCGGATTGATGTGGAAGATGAGGGTGAATTTATCAGCTCCATTTTATCGGAAATCAGCATGGTCAAAGGCGAGATGATGAGTCTGGAGCACTATTATTCCAAAAACTGTTCAGAAGAAATATTTAAAAAGCTCTACGAGGGCTATAACCGGGGCCTGGAGTCAAAGGGACTTCTTGACTTTGATGATATGCTGGTGATGTGCTACCAGCTGTTTGATCAGAGAAAGGATATTCTGGCGGCATGGCAGCGCAGGTACCGGTTTATTTTGATTGACGAATTTCAGGATATTAACCGGGTTCAGTATGAAATCGTAAAAATGCTGGCTGCACCGGAGAACAATCTGTTCATTGTAGGAGATGATGATCAGTCTATTTACCGGTTCCGGGGAGCAAAACCGGAGATTATGCTGGGCTTTGAAAAGGATTATCCAACAGCAAAGAGAACCCTTTTGGGGATTAACTACCGTTCCTCCTCCTCTATTGTGGATGCGGCGGGCCGTCTGATTCGCCATAATAAAATGCGGTTTGACAAAGAAATCCAGGCGTTTCGGGGAGCGGGCCGGCCTGTGGCTGTTATGGGCTTTGCGGATGCCCATACAGAAACCAGAACGATTGTGGAGGAAATTCAGGATTATGTGCGGATGGGATATCATCTGTCGGATATTGCAGTGCTTTACCGGACCAGCATGGAGCCGCGGCTTTTAATGGAGCGGATGATGGAATGGAATCTTCCCTTCCGGATGAAGGATTCTCTTCCCAACCTGTATGAGCACTGGATTACCCAGGATATCCTGGCTTATATCCGCATAGCAGGCGATGAACTGGCAAAGCACAGACAGGCTCGGAGAGCAGATGTGCTGCGGGTGATCAATCGTCCGAAAAGATTTGTCAGCCGGGATGCTCTGGAGGGACAGATTATCTCCTGGGATAGTCTGAAGTCCTGGTATCAGGACAGAGGATGGATGGTAGAGCGGATTGAACAGTTGGAGTATGACTTAAAGATGATTGGCAGAATGGCTCCCGTGGCGGCGGTGAATTATATCCGCAAGGCAGTAGGCTACGACGACTATCTTCGGGAATACGCTGAGAACAGGAGAATGAAGGCAGAGGATCTGCTGCAGATTGCAGATCAGCTTCAGGAGAGCGCTTCCTCCTACAAAACAATGGATGCGTGGCAGGATCATATGAGGGAATATGGAGAACAGCTCCGACAGCAGCTTGCTAATCGGGACAGCCTGAATACAGACTGTGTTTCTTTGATGACTATGCACAGCTCTAAGGGACTGGAATTTCCGATTGTCTATATTTTAGATGCGAATGAAGGCGTGACTCCTCATCATAAGGCTGTTCTGGAGGCAGATCTGGAAGAAGAACGGCGGATGTTTTATGTGGCCATGACAAGGGCCAAAGATCGGCTTCATGTATATTATGCCAGAGAGCGGTATGGACGTCCTCAGGAAAGATCCCGTTTTATTGATGAATATCTGGAAGCACCTGGCTCTGTGCCGGGAAATGTGGGCTGGGAGAAAGGCAGAGGAAAGTAGTGAAACAGCAAAAAGGATATGTTCACATATACTGCGGAGACGGAAAGGGAAAGACCACGGCAGCGGTAGGGCTGGCGGTTCGGGCCGCCGGACGTGGAATGAGAGTTCTGATAGTCAGGTTTCTGAAAACAGAGGATTCCGGAGAGGTTTCCGTTCTGCGCCGGATTCCGGGGATAGAGGTGGTTCCCTGTGAAAAAACCTTCGGCTTTACATTTCGTATGACAGAAGAGGAGCGGCGGGAGGCGTCAGAGTGGTACGGACAGATGTTGGAAACGGCATGTGCCAGGGCAGTGAAGGAAAAATTTGATCTGGTTATTTTTGATGAGATTATGGCCGCCTGCAATACTGGACTGACGAAGGAAGAGAGAGTGGCGGAATTTTTAAAAACCAGGCCGGAGGGAATGGAGGTTGTACTTACCGGGAGAAATCCTTCGGACTGCATGAAAAAAATGGCAGATTATATTTCAGAAATCCACGCGGAAAAGCATCCCTTTGAAAAGGGAATTGGGGCACGAAAGGGAATTGAGTATTAAAAAGCGTCAGGCATGGCGGTGAAAGGCCGGTATGCCTGCGCTTTTTCTTTTTGGTGGAAGAAACATTTTTTGGAAAAATTGGAAAAATATGTCAAATATACGTCATATAATATCAAAATATTAAATCTATGTTCTGGTTATAAAATCCAATAAGATTAAGACGGACACTGTTAAGGATACAGTACCCGAAAAACAACAGATACATATCAGGCTTGCGCAGATGAGACATACGGATGAGAAGGAGAAAGAACATGGATAACGAGCGGATTCTCAGGAAAATAGAAGAATTAATGGAGCTGAGAGGGATGACCCGGTATCGGCTTTCTAAAATGAGCGGAATCAAGCAGTCTACTTTGACTACGATGTTAAATAAGCGCAGCGTAATCAGTATCAGCAGCCTGGATAAAATATGCAGAGCCTTTGGACTGCAGCTTTCAGAATTTTTTGCTATGATTGAGGAAAACCGCGAACAGGACGGATTGACAGACTTTCCGGTAGCAGAATGGGAACCGCTTCCCTCAGAGCACAAGCAGGTACTGGTGGGAATTATGCAGCTGTTTCGTAATTATCTGAAAAAATCGTAACTGTTCAGGACGGGGCATCTTCTTGTTCGGCAAAGCCGGACAAGAAGCATCGGAGATTCCTCCGATGTGAGAACTGGCAGAAAAATCCCTTTACAAGCGAACTCTACAAGAATTTTTTCTGCCAGTTCTCCCGCCGTCCTGAATAGTTACAAAAAATCTTGATTTCATAGGGAAAGTTTGATAAAGTGTAACTGTGAGACTATGGCGGCAAGCCAGATGAGAAAGAGAGGGACAACTTACATGGCACAGAATCCCAATGAAGAACTGGAACAGGAAGAGATGACTGTCACACTGACTCTGGATGACGGAAGTGAGCTGGAGTGTGTGGTGCTGACGATTTTCGAAGCAGGCGACAGAGATTACATTGCGCTGCTTCCGATGGAAGGCGCTGAGGCTGAAGAGGGCGAGGTATATCTGTATCGTTATACAGAGGATGCAGACGGAAATCCCAGCCTGGACAACATCATGGATGATGATGAGTATGAGATCGTAGCAGACGCATTTGACGAGCTTCTGGATGATCAGGAGTTTGATGAGCTGGTAGGCGAAGAGGATCTGGATTAATGGTATTTGAACGGCGGCAGAGAAAATTCTCTGCCGTTTTTCCATATTATAAAGAAGTGTGTTTTATAATGCAAAATGCTTCGCGAAGAATATGCACTGTGTGCCAGAGAAAAAGGTCTGCTGACGCAGCTGTGCTTTGGTTTGAGAATGTGCCAGGGTACTTTCTTTCCTGGGCTGGTATGGCTGTATGTCGTAACAGAGACAGGGAATTGTAAGGAAAAATTTATTGACAAACAAGACCCCAAAACGTATGATTAATCCATAGAAGAGAAGAAATGAAAAATGAGAAAGAGGTTACAGCGATAACCGCTGTTGGAAAAGGAGATGGATTTGCAATGAAGAAAAATATATTCCAGGTGATGGCCCTGACAGCAGTATTCGCATCACTGTCCACCACGGCAGCCTTTGCGGCACACTGGGGAACCGTTGGAAAAGACTGGTTTTATTATCTGGACGACGGTACGGTGGCAAAAAATATGTGGGTAAACACAACTGCAGAAGATGGAACTGTCACTGCTTCCTACTGGGTCAAGAGTAATGGCAAGATGGCTGTAAATGAGTGGCTCTATGATGGAGAATCCTGGTATTACGTAGACGGCAGCGGTCTGACCATGAAGGATCAGCTTTTAAAGCTGAATTCTGATCTGTACTGGCTGGATCCGGATGGAAAGATGGTTTCTAATGACTGGAGACAGACAGAAGATGGAAAGTGGTATTTTTTCCAGGAAAATGGTGTAGCGCTTAAGAATGGCTGGAAGGTTATTGACGGTGAAGAGTATTATTTCTTAAAGAGCGGTGTTCTGGCTGTGGATGCGCTGGTGCCCGGCGGGTATCGTGTGGATGCTTCCGGTCGGAAGATCATTCATTAAAAGGAGCGGATGGCAAGATGAGAAGAACAGGAACAGCACTGATACTGACAGTACTGATGGTTCTGGCTTCTGCATGTCCCGTACTGGCGCAGACCGGATGGATGCGCAGCGGAGAATCGTGGAATTATTACAAATCAGACGGCACGATGGCTTCCAACCAGTGGATTAAGAGCGGAGATGTTCTGTTCTGGATTCAGGAGGATGGAACCATGGCAGTCAATACCTGGCTGGAGTCGGGAGATGAAAAGTACTGGCTTGATGGAAGCGGCGCGGCAGTGACCGGCTGGCAGGAGATTGATGGAAAGTGGTATTATTTTCAGGAAGACAATACGATGGCTACTGACATGACCATTGACAGCTACTATGTAGGCAAGGATGGAGCATGGGTAGTAGGAAAGTAACCTTTATAATGTGCAGAATGAGGCAGAGAGGCAGCGAAGGCGGTCACTCTGCCTGTTTTTATGTCATAGGAAATTACGTCCTATGACATAAAAACGTTCCGCGGGGATCGCCATGGGTTGGAAGAAGGGAGCAGGGCTTTTTATAATAACCTGTAGTTATGGGAAAAATTCCATTCATGTATGGATTTCGTGAATAAATTCACGTTGATTAGTTGAAAAATGCTGTCAAATGCGATAATATGAAAAGAAACACCAGAAAGAAGAAAATAACAGGGATAAAAAGGGGAGAATGGCAATGAATTGTAAGATTACAACCATTTCGGGTGATGGGATCGGACCGGAGATTGTACGGGAGGCGTGCAGGGTTCTGGACAAGGCAGGCCAGGTTTTTGGTCATACCTTTACTTACACAGAGGTGCTGATGGGCGGATGCTCTATTGACAAATATGGAGTGCCTCTGACAGAGGAAGCCCTGGAGACAGCGAAAAACAGCGATGCGGTTCTCCTTGGAGCAGTAGGCGGAAATGTGGGAAATTCCAGATGGTATGATGTGGCTCCTAATTTAAGACCAGAGGCAGGACTTCTGGCTATTCGAAAGGGGCTGAATCTTTTTGCCAATATCCGTCCGGCCTACTTATATCAGGAGCTGGCCGATGCCTGTCCCCTGAAAAAGGAGATTATCGGAGATGGCTTTGATATGGTGATTATGAGAGAGCTGACCGGCGGTCTGTATTTCGGAGAACGTCATACAGAGGAGGTAGACGGAGTGCTGCAGGCAACAGATACCCTTACCTACAATGAGAATGAGATTCGCCGGATTGCAGTTAAGGCTTTTGATATTGCCATGAAGCGGAAAAAGCATGTGATCAGTGTGGATAAGGCGAATGTGCTGGATTCTTCCCGTCTGTGGAGAAAGGTTGTGGAAGAAGTTGCAGCGGATTATCCGGAGGTGAAGCTGGAGCATATGCTGGTTGATAACTGTGCAATGCAGCTGGTAATGAATCCGGGGCAGTTTGATGTAGTTCTGACAGAGAATATGTTTGGCGATATTTTATCAGATGAGGCCAGCATGATTACCGGATCCATTGGAATGCTTTCTTCAGCCAGCTTAAATGAGACAAAATTTGGCATGTATGAGCCCAGTCACGGCTCAGCACCGGATATTGCAGGAAAGGACATTGCCAATCCGATTGCAACGATACTTTCAGCAGCCATGATGCTTCGTTACTCCTTTGACTTGGATCGGGAGGCAGATGCTATTGAGGCGGCTGTGCAGAAGGCGCTTACAGAGGGCTATCGAACCAGCGATATTATGGCAGAGGGCTGTACCCTGGTAGGAACTGCCCGGATGGGCGAGCTGATTGCCGGATATATTGAGTAAGTGCAGCTATTCAGAAAAACAGATGCTTTAGTAGCATAGAAAATACAGCGGATCAAGCGCAAGACAGAAGGAGGATATGCAGCAATGAGAAGTGATAATGCGAAATCAGGGATGCAGCAGGCGCCGGCCCGCTCACTCTTTCGAGCCCTGGGACTGACAGATGAGGAGATGGAGCGTCCCCTGGTTGGTATTGTAAGCTCTTATAATGAGATTGTTCCGGGACATATGAACCTGGATAAAATAGTAGATGCAGTAAAGCAGGGCGTAGCTATGGCAGGAGGCACTCCGATTGTGTTTCCGGCGATTGCAGTCTGCGACGGAATTGCCATGGGTCATGTGGGTATGAAATACTCTCTGGTTACCAGAGACTTGATTGCTGATTCTACAGAATGTATGGCAATGGCTCATCAGTTTGACGCACTGGTAATGGTGCCGAACTGTGACAAGAATGTTCCCGGACTTTTAATGGCAGCGGCAAGACTGAATATTCCCACTGTGTTTGTCAGCGGCGGTCCTATGCTGGCAGGTCATGTAAAAGGGCAGAAGAGAAGCCTTTCCAGTATGTTTGAGGCAGTAGGCTCCTATGCGGCAGGAACCATGACTGAGGAGGATGTGAAGGAATTTGAGTGTAAGGTTTGTCCTACCTGTGGTTCCTGTTCCGGTATGTATACGGCCAACAGCATGAACTGTCTCACAGAGGTTCTGGGTATGGGTCTTCAGGGCAACGGAACCATTCCTGCCGTATATTCAGAACGTCTTGTTCTGGCAAAGCACGCAGGCATGGCAGTAATGGAAATGCTGAAGAAGAATATCTGCCCCCGGGATATTATGACAGAAGCGGCTTTTCGGAATGCTCTGACGATGGATATGGCTCTTGGATGCAGCACCAACAGTATGCTTCATCTTCCGGCGATTGCCCACGAGGCAGGCGTAGAACTGAACGTAGATATTGCCAATGAAATCAGTGCAAAAACCCCAAACCTCTGTCATCTGGCTCCGGCAGGTCCTACCTATATGGAGGATCTCAATGAGGCAGGCGGTATTTATGCAGTGATGAATGAGATCAGCAAGCTGGGATTGCTTAATCTGGACTGTATGACTGTTACAGGAAAGACCGTAGGGGATAATATCAAAAACTGTTTCAATAAGAACCCGGAGGTCATCCGAACAGTAGAAAATCCTTACTCCGCAACCGGAGGTATTGCTGTTTTGAGAGGAAATCTGGCTCCGGATTCCTGCGTGGTAAAGCGCTCTGCCGTAGTGCCGGAGATGCTGGTTCACGAAGGACCGGCTCGTGTCTTTGACTGTGAGGATGATGCCATTGCAGCAATCAAGGGCGGAAAGATCGTAGCCGGAGATGTGGTGGTAATCCGCTACGAAGGCCCCAAGGGCGGTCCGGGTATGAGAGAAATGCTGAATCCTACCTCAGCCATTGCCGGTATGGGACTTGGTTCCTCTGTGGCTCTGGTGACAGACGGACGGTTCAGCGGCGCATCCCGCGGCGCATCCATCGGACATGTATGTCCGGAGGCTGCTGCAGGAGGTCCTATTGGCCTGGTACAGGAAGGCGATATTATCGCAATAGATATCAATGCCAATACCATTAACATGAAGGTATCGGATGAGGAGCTGGAGAGACGGCGGGCAAACTGGACGCCAAAGAAGACAGAGGCGACAGGATATCTGAAACGGTATGCCCAGCTGGTTACCAGCGCAGATAAAGGCGCTGTACTGATGGGAAATTAATGCAAACAGAAGAGATAGCTTAATAGATAAGGAGTTTTTAACATGGCCGAAACCAGAGTATTGAACGGCTCGGAGATTCTGATTGAATGTCTGAAGGAACAGGGAGTAAAAACTGTATTTGGATATCCGGGCGGCGCAATTTTGAATATATACGACGCTCTTTACAAGCATCAGGATGAGATTACCCATATTCTGACTTCCCACGAGCAGGGAGCTGCTCATGCGGCAGACGGTTATGCAAGAGCAACCGGAAAGGTAGGCGTGTGTCTGGCCACATCCGGTCCGGGAGCCACCAATCTGGTAACTGGAATTGCAACTGCCTGTATGGATTCCATACCGGTAGTAGCCATTACCTGTAATGTAGGCGTGAGCCTTCTGGGACGAGACAGCTTCCAAGAGATTGATATTGCCGGTGTGACCATGCCTATTACCAAATACAATTTTATCGTAAAAGATATTAAAAAGCTGGCCTATACGGTGCGCAGAGCTTTTACTATTGCCCAGAGCGGCCGCCCGGGCCCGGTTCTTATTGATATTACAAAGGATGTGACTGCGGCAGAGTACGAATACACACCGCAGGAGCCGGAACCGATTGTCCGTCAGAAGGATACAATCCGGGATGAAGATATGGAAGTGGCTCTGGAAATGATCCGCAATGCGCAGAAACCTTTTATTCTGGTAGGAGGGGGCGCTGTGCTGTCCAATGCCAGCGAAGAGCTGCGAACCCTGGCGCACAGAATCCAGGCTCCGGTGGCAGACACCCTGATGGGAAAAGGAGCCTTTGACGGAGAGGATGAGCTGTATACCGGAATGGTGGGTATGCATGGAACGAAGACCTCCAACTTTGGTATTTCCGAATGTGATTTGCTGATTGTAGCCGGAGCGCGTTTCAGCGATCGAGTAACGGGAAATGCTTCTAAATTTGCGAAAAATGCAAAAATTCTGCACATTGATGTGGATCCAGCGGAGATTAACAAAAATATTCGTACCCATGCCAGTGTGATTGGAGATCTGAAGCTGGTACTCAGACGGCTGAATGCCCGTCTGGATCCGATGAATCATGAGGAATGGGTGGCCCATATTGAGCGGCTGAAGGATATGTATCCGCTGAGATACGATAAAACACAGCTGACCGGCCCGTTTATTATGGAAACCATTGATGAACTGACCCACGGAGATGCGCTGATTGTTACAGAGGTAGGGCAGCATCAGATGTGGGCAGCGCAGTATTACAAGTATAAAAAGCCGAGAACCTTTCTTACCTCCGGCGGTCTGGGAACCATGGGCTACGGCCTGGGAGCAGCCCTGGGAGCCAAGATGGGATGCGGCGATATGGGATGTCCCGACAAGCCGGTATTTAACATTGCCGGGGACGGATGCTTCCGTATGAATATGAACGAGATTGCAACAGCAACCCGCTACGGCATCCCTGTGATTCAGGTGGTTATCAATAACCATGTTCTGGGAATGGTTCGCCAGTGGCAGACTCTGTTCTACGGCAAGCGTTATTCACATACGGTATTAAATGACTCCGTTGATTTTGTCAAGCTGGCAGAGGCAATGGGAGCAAAGGCCTATCGGATAACGAAAAAGGAGGAGCTGAGGCCAGTGCTTCAGGAGGCCATGGCTTTAGGCGCTCCGGTGGTTATTGACTGCCAGATTGACTGCGATGATAAGGTTTATCCGATGGTATCTCCGGGAGCTCCGATTCAGGATGCTTTTGACGATACAGATTTAAAGATCCGTTAAGAAAGGATTCAAAAAGAATCCGGCGAGAGGGGAAAACAAACGGAAAAATCCGTTTTGTTTCTATATTGTTCCCGGGAAAGAATGTTTTCCGGGAGCAGAAGGCCCGGTTTCCGGGCAGGAAAAGAAAAAGAAAAAGAGGGAGGAAGAAACAATGGGAAGAGTCTACAATTTTTCTGCAGGCCCGGCTGTTCTGCCGGAGGAAGTCCTGAAAGAAGCCGCTGATGAAATGCTTGACTACAGAGGCACCGGAATGTCAGTGATGGAGATGAGTCATCGATCTAAGGCATTTGAGACGATTATCCAGGAAGCAGAACAGGATCTCAGGGATCTGATGAATATCCCGGACAATTACAAAGTACTGTTCCTGCAGGGAGGAGCCCATTTACAGTTCTCCATGATACCGCAGAACCTGATGAAAAATGGCGTGGCTGACTACATTATCACCGGCCAGTGGGCGAAGAAGGCATTTAAGGAGGCACAGAAATACGGAAAGGCAGTAGCGGTTGCGTCCAGTGAAGACAAGACCTTCAGCTATATTCCGGACTGTTCCGATCTGCCCATCGATGATGATGCAGATTATGTATATATTTGCGAGAACAATACGATTTACGGTACGAAGTTCAAAACACTGCCCAATACAAAGGGCAAAACACTGGTAGCGGATGTTTCTTCCTGTTTCTTATCGGAACCGGTAGATGTAAGTAAATACGGCGTAATCTACGGCGGTGTTCAGAAGAACATCGGACCGGCAGGAGTGGTTATTGTGATTATCCGTGAAGACCTGATTACAGAGGATGTGCTTCCGGGTACTCCTACCATGTGTCAGTATAAAACTCACGCAGATGCCAAGTCCCTGTACAATACGCCGCCGGCATATGGCATTTACATCTGCGGCAAGGTATTTAAGTGGCTGAAGAAGCGCGGCGGTCTGCAGGCTATGAAGGAATACAATGAAAAGAAGGCTAAAATTCTTTACGATTTCCTGGACGAGAGCAAGCTGTTTAAGGGCACTGTTGTAAAAGAGGATCGTTCTTTGATGAACGTACCCTTTGTTACCGGTGATGCAGATCTCGATGCAGAATTTATCAAGGCAGCGACAGCAGCCGGCTTTGTAAATCTGAAGGGCCACAGAAGTGTAGGTGGTATGAGAGCCAGCATTTACAATGCAATGCCGATAGAAGGTGTGCAGAAGCTGGTAGAATTTATGAAAAAGTTTGAGGAGGAGCATCAGGCATGAGAAAAATTCACTGTTTAAACGCCATTTCCAAATATGGCACTGATCTTTTGAATGACAATTATGCACTGACTGGTGAGATCCAGGAAGCAGACGGCATTCTGGTTCGCAGCGCCTCCATGCATGAAATGGAATTTTCCGATTCTCTGCTGGCGATTGCCCGTGCAGGAGCAGGAGTAAATAATATTCCTCTGGATGCCTGCGCAGAAAAGGGAATCGTAGTGTTCAACACCCCGGGCGCCAATGCCAACGGTGTAAAGGAGCTGGTTCTGGCAGGACTGCTTCTGGCTTCCCGTGACGTCATCGGCGGAATCGGCTGGTGCAAAGACAATAAGGATGATGCCAATATTGCAAAAACTACAGAAAAGAGCAAAAAGGCATTTGCAGGCTGTGAAATCAAGGGCAAAAAGCTGGGTGTTATCGGCCTGGGTGCCATTGGCGTTCTGGTAGCGAATGCAGCAGCAGGACTGGGCATGGAGGTTTACGGATATGACCCGTATATTTCCGTTCACGCTGCCTGGATGCTTTCTCGTGAAGTGAAGCACACCACAAGTCTGGATGTGATTTTCCAGGAGTGCGATTACATTACCGTTCATGTGCCGGCTATGGACAGCACAAAGGGTATGATTAATAAGGCAACCCTGGATCAGATGAAGGACGGTGTAGTGGTTCTGAACTTCGCCCGTGACGTTCTGGTAAATGATGACGATATGGCAGAGGCATTAAAGTCTGGAAAGGTAAAGAAGTATGTAACAGACTTCCCCAATCCCAAGTCTGCCAACATGGAAAATACCATTGTGATTCCGCATCTGGGCGCATCTACAGAGGAGTCTGAGGATAACTGTGCCAAGATGGCAGTGGAGCAGCTGATGGAGTATCTGGAGAACGGAAATATCAGAAATTCTGTCAATTTCCCGGCCTGCGATATGGGTGTGAAGAAAACCGTATGCAGAATCAGCGTGCTGCATAAGAATGTTCCCAATATGATTGGACAGATTACAGGAGCTCTGGCATCCGGAGAAATCAACATTTCCGATATGACCAATAAGAGCAAGGACAAATATGCCTATACCCTGATGGATCTGGATCACAGCCCGTCTGAGGATGTGATTGAGAAGCTGAAGAAGATTGACGGCGTTCTGAGAGTACGCGTGATCTGACAAGAGTTCTGACAGATTCTTTCCGGAACTGATCAGAAAAGCATATTTTTATAAAAGAAAGAGGAATATTATGGCGGAGATCAGACCATTCCGGTGTATCCGTCCCAGTAAGGAAGCGGCGTCAGCAGTGGCGGCGCTTCCTTATGATGTTTATGACCGGAAGGAAGCAAAAGAAATTGTGAAAAAGAATCCCATGTCATTTCTGGCGGTGGACCGGGCGGAGACTCAGTTTGAGGATGAAAGGGATCCCTATGCCCCGGAGGTTTATGAACAGGCGGCGAGAACTCTGGAGAGATGGCAGCAGGAAGGAATTTTAATAGAAGATGAGGAACCTTGCTACTATCTTTATGAACTGGTGATGGAGGGGCGTTCCCAGACGGGAATTGTGGCCTGTGCATCTGTGGATGATTACAGCAGCGGGGCAATTGCGCGTCATGAAAATACAAGAGCAGAAAAGGAAGAAGATCGGATTCGCCATGTGGATGTGACGAATGCTCATACAGGACCGATTTTTCTGACATATCGTTCCCGGGAGGAATTGAACAATCTGGCAGAGGAGGAAAAGAAAAATCCGCCTTTGTATGATTTTACTTCAGAGGATGGAATCAGCCACAGAGTCTGGAAAATCGGGGATCCGAAGAAGACAGAAGAGATTCACCGCATTTTTTCCGGAATATCAAGAATTTACATAGCAGACGGTCATCACCGTGCGGCTTCTGCGGCAAGGGTTGCAGCAATGCGGCGGGAAGCAAATCCGTCCTGGACAGGAAATGAGGAGTTTAATTACTTTCTTTCGGTTCTGTTTCCGGATGACCAGCTGATGATTATGCCTTATAACCGGGTGGTGCAGGATCTGAATGGTCTTACCCGGGAAGAGTTTCTGAAAAAAGCAGAAGTCTGTTTTACTGTGACGGAAAGAGGAAGTCAGACCTTTACTCCGGAGAAGAAGGGACAGGCAGGAATGTATCTGGGCGGAATCTGGTATCAGCTGGATGCCAGACCGGAGATTTGCACCGATGATCCCGTAAAGGGACTGGATGTATCGATTCTCCAGGACAGAATATTAGGTCCCCTGCTGGGAATCGGAGATCCCCGGACCGACAGCAGAATTCGTTTTGTAGGAGGAATCCGCGGGCTGTCGGAGCTGGAACGGCTGGTGGACGGCGGTGCGGCTGTGGCCTTTTCCATGTATCCGACCTCGATCCGGGAGTTGTTTAAGGTGGCGGATACAGGTCTTCTTATGCCTCCGAAATCCACCTGGTTTGAACCGAAGCTGCGCAGCGGCCTGTTTATTCACAGACTGGATTAGGCAGGAGGAATGTTTTGGATAATCATATTTAGTCCGCTGAAAAGAAGTATAATGGATATGATTGTTTGTACTTTTTGTTCGTTTAAATATCCAGAAAGGGCGATTCCTGAAAATGTTCCAATAAGCATAGCTGGGAAAAGAAAAAGTACTTGAAAAAGCATATTTCTAGTTAGTAGCTCTAACCATATAAATAGAACAATGCGGAAGGTATTCTCTATAAGAAAGATCATAGAGAGATTACCTTTGAACTGATGTGAATTTTTTGATATTGTACCAACATAGGCAGCCAAAAATGCACCAATTCCAAATAAACCGCAACTTATTCCGGTTAAAATTCCCCAGAATAAGTTTTTTGTCCAGTGATGATTAGATTGTGCGGAAGGTGTTTTAGATTTCATGATCCGCATGAGAGAAATTACTATAATAGCAGCGCCACAGAGCATTTTTATCCAGTGAACCGGGAGGGTTTTCAGCATAACCGCTCCCGGAATGTTGCCGAGAACAACACAAAGTGCAATGGGAAACCATTGAGTAAAGTTAGCACTGCTTTTGTTTTTATATGCTTGAATTAAATTGGCAGGATAACCAAGTAAGAGATCGATTGGAGTAATTGCAGAATTATTAATACGAAAAGCCATAATCGATGTTAACATTAAGGTATTTCCAAAGCCACATAATCCTTTGATGAAATAAGCGGTTACTACTGCAAACATGAAGAAAGTGGTTACCACAATAAATTCCTCCTAAAGTTCTTCTATATATTTTAGTCCTTCGATTTCATATAAATTATTTATGAATTCTGTAAGAACAGCTTTTTTTGATTTATGTATAGTTACCATGGCAATCATACTTGCATCGAATTCATAAAATTGTATATCTTCAACAGAGATTGCGTTTTTATGACAGAGGCATAAAAATTCATTTAAAGCACTACTGGAAGTGAAGTTTATATAAAATTTACTATAAGGAGACTGAAATCCAAATAAAGACTCTATTTTTTGGAAAACACTCATGATCAGAAGAATAGTAATGCCGGCAGCAATACTACCTTGATAAAAGCCTAGTCCGATAGCAAGACCAAGACAAGCTGCACTCCAAAGTCCTGCCGCCGTAGTGAGACCACGAATTTGATTTTTAGCAGTGACAATAATAGTTCCTGCACCTAGAAAACCAATACCGCTGATAACTTGTGCACCAAGGCGTAAGGGATCTCCTGTATGAAAAAGAAAACATCCATATTGATTAGTCATCATCACAACAGCAGAACCAAGACATACTAACATATAAGTTCTAGGTCCTGCTGCTTGATTTTTATGTCCGCGTTCTAGTCCGATGATACCGCCAAAAAATAATGCTAATGATATGCGTAAAATGATAGTTTTGGGTTCTAAAATTGTATCGTTCATAGTAAATTAGAAGATGATTTCAGATAATTTTTCAGTTCATAGACCCAGTCAGTTTGAATGATATCGATCTTACGTTTTATAAGTTCACCCCATCCGTAATCGCCTCCCATATGTAGGGATTTTAAATCATCAAAGCCGCCACCATAAGTGAGATTTTTGCTGAGGCTCAAAGAATTACACCAAATTAGAAGATTATGACTGTGTAATTCAGTTATATAATCTTCCTGAAGAAAAATGTCATTTGGATTTTCAGGAAGAATTTCTATGCCAATTACATTTGTCTGGTTTTGAAGCTGATATACCTTGCTTTTATCATTAGGATTCTGTACCATGGGAATGTACATAAATTGAGGATGTTTGATTGCCCAAGATATAGCTTTCTGATCTTCTATGTAAAATTTCATAATAATTTGTTTTTCCATAGAATATTTTTTAATGACAGCTGCAATAGCATCCCAGTGTTCCCAGCATTTATCCAAAACGAGGAGAGTGCGGTCTTTTAAAGCCGATAGGATCTCTTCAAATGTACTGATTGTTTCAGCGCAGGGTTCTCCGAAAATATTGTAGATGGGAAGATTTATGAGTTCTTGATAAGTGTACTCACAAATTTTTTTATTTTTATGGAAGAGGCGAGTCATGGTGTCATCGTGATGTCCTATGATAATACCATCTTTGGTCATATCAAGATCCATTTCTACCATATCTGCACCTTGATAGAGCGCTAGTTCGAAGGCAAGGGTAGTATTTTCCATGACACTAGAACCAAATTTTCCTCGGTGAGAGGCAATAAGTACAGCTTGTTCTTCGTTTGTATGAGAATTTTTAATGATATTATTATAGTTCATGGTAGGGTACCTCCTTTGAAAATAAATGAATAAGCTATTTCACGGCGCTGTCCATGGCACCCTGAACAAATTGTTTTTGCAGAAGAATGTACATAAGTACTGGAGGAAGAACAACAATAATGGCAGCAGCTGCAGCAGCGCCCATGTCGGTTCGGCTGTCCGTAAAAAATTTAGTAATGGCTAAAGTGATTGTTTGCAGTTTTGGCTTCTGAAGAAAATACAGTTGAAATTGATAATCATTCCAAATGCCTACAGATGTCCAGATAATAACACTGGCAGTTACTGGTTTTAGAGAGGGAAGAATGATTCGGTAAAAAACAGATAGGCGACTGCATCCGTCGATCATGGCTGCCTCATCTAATTCTTTTGGAATTGCTGAAATAAAGTTGCTGTACATGTAAATAGCCATAGGTAAATTGAAGGTTGCTGAAACAATAATCACACCCCAGAAATGGTTGATACCTTTCATGGCAACCATTTGTTTATAAAGCGGAACTAAAATACTGAGCTGCGGTATCATCATAATTCCTACAATAAAACTTAAAATAAAGCGATTTCTCTTTGTTGCCATGCGTGATAGTGGGTATGCGGCCATGGCACTAACAGTAACAATAATGAAAACAGAAACAACGACAATAATAAATGTGTTTTTTAATGCTGTAAAAAGATTGCCGACTTCAACAGCATTTATAAAATTTTCAAAGTATAAAGCCTTAGGAAGAGCCCATCGCGAACCAGTATCAGAAAGGCTTTTTAAGGACATGCTGCAGAGAATGTACAAAGGGGCAAGATGAAATATAATAATAATTGCAGCAATTATAGTCTTGAAAATAGATGTTTTTTTCTTAATTTTCATAGGTCATTCGCCTTTCTCTCCAAGTATCCCCGCACAAATACGCTGATAAACATAATAAATAGAAACATGAATAGTCCTACAGCTGCTGAATATCCGGCATTTTGATTTTCAAAATACAGATAATTAATTAAAGTAGACAAGGAATGAGATGAGTATCCAGGTCCACCAGAAGTTGTAGACAAAATGATTCCAAATAATTTCAATCCACCGATTAAATTTAAAACAACGCTGGTAGTAATGGCGGGAATTAATAGAGGAAGAGTAATGTGATGTAATCGCTGTAAATAAGTAGCACCATCAATTGCAGCCGCTTCTTGATAAGAATCAGGAATACCTTGAAGTCCAGCAATCATAATAATCATGGTTTTTCCAACAAATTGAATAGCATTAATAATTGTAATAATCCATACAGCACGATTTCCATCTGCCATCCAGTCTTGAGGAGTTCCGCCTAAAAGTATAACAATATCATTAATCGCTCCGTTTTTAAACTGAACTAGAAAATAACAAATATAGCCCATAATGAGAGAGGCAATCATAGCAGGAAGGTAGATTACAACCCTGGCAAGTGTTTGACCTGGAAATTTTTTCTGTAGGAGAAGAGCATAAGCAAGTCCAAGAATAGTTTGTATTGCAGTACTTCCTATGCCATAAATTAGAGTATTAGTCAGCGCTGTATAAAACATCTTGTCCGTAAACATTTTTTTATAGTTAGCTAACCCAACAAAACTGTATTTTGCAGAATATCCATTCCAATTCGTAAAGGAAATCTGAATTCCTGAGATTAGAGGATATACGACAAAGATGAGGATCAGAATAACTGCGGGCATATACAGAAGGTTTACAAGATTTTCTGCATTTTTTCTTTTCATAGTTTCTCCTTGTTAGAAAGGCGCTTAACAAAAAGCGCCTTTCTTTACTATAAATTTACTGGATACGAAGGGTATTATAATCATCCTCCATAATTTTTGCACTTTCTTCTACTGTCATTTCACCTGCAATCATAGCAGAACCAATAGTTTTTAATGTACTCCACATACCATTGGGAAGATAAACTCTGTCAAGAAAACCATACATGGGAACATCTGCATATTTGGAATAATCATCAGCTACAGTACCAAGATCAACATCAACATCTTTTATTGCAGGAAGTTTGCCACTGGCTTCGCAAACAATTTTAATATTTTCCGGCTGTGCCAGATATTTCAGAATAGCCAGACATACTTCTTCATTTTCTGTATCTTTCCATATGCCATATGCCTCACGTTCGCCACCACAAAACGCAGGTTTCTGTCCGTCAAGCGCAGGGATAGGAGCCATAGCAAATTCTGCTTCTGGATTTATTGCTTTAATCTGTTCAATCATGTCTTGAGAAGAACCGATAACAAACAGTGTTTTGTTTTCTGCAAGGCGTCCATTTAAATCAACGGGATCGCAGGTTGCGCAGTCTACATTTAGATAACCATTATTTTTTAAATCCATCAATAATTGAGAGACTGGTGCCCAATCTTCCTGCCAATTAAAGGTACCATCAGTGAGAGGCGTAATGAAATCACGGTCTTCTCTGGAAAGAAGGAATGTAGTTGCAGCAATATCTAGAAGATTGGCAGGTTGTCTAGAGTCTTTTCCGGCAAGGAAAACACCTTCATAACCTTTCTCCTTACCTTGAGCGCAGACAGCCAGTAAGTCATTCCAGGATTGGGGAACTTCAGCATTGAGTTCTTCAAGAAGACCTTTGTTATAAAAAAGGCCACCCTGATCCTGATTGATTGGAAGAACAAATACTTCTTTTTCATCATTTTCGATAATATTTAAAAAAGAGGGCTGAATAGTATCAAACCAGGGTTGATCATTTAAGGGGCGAAGATATTCACTGTATCTGGCAACAGACCATCCATGAGTTGCGAAAATATCAGGAAGATCATTAGAAGCCATCCGGGCTTTCATTAACTGCTCGTAGTCAGATTCCTGGGTGGCATAGGTAATAGTAACTCCAGGATTTTCCTCCATAAATTTTTCAAAAATGGAATTAACAGCATTAAAAGTTGTTTCATTTGCATTTGTGAGAATTTCAATTTCTCCTTTTAATTCGCTATTTTCAGAAATGGAAGATTCCTTTTCGTCAACATTTTCAACAGAAGCTTCTTTTGATGTAGTATCCGTCTCAGGATTTTTTTGACATCCGGAAAGCAAAGCTATAGATGTGGTGAGCAGTGTGGCAGTTAAGAATAATTTTTTCATGAGTTTTTATATCCTCCTACTTTTTTGATAAGTTGATTATATCATTATATTAATATATATTTATAACTCAAACCTACACTGAAATAGTGCATTTTTACGATATTGTTATAAAGAATTGAAGGAAAATGTAATATATTATATAATTTAAAGCGTCAATACATGGCAAAAACAGCAGGAGTTGCACATATGAAAAAGAAGAAAAAAGAGTTTTCATTTCAATTATTAAGAAGTTTTTTGTTGAGTTCTATGCTCCCCTTTGTGGTCTGTACTTTACTCACATCATATGTTTATTCAGCTAGCTATTCTAGAGATATGCAGCGGCTTGTAGATACAACAATGGTATCATTAGCCAGAGGGATTAGCACATATCTTGAAGAATTAAAACAGGTTACATTAATGCCGTATTATAATGACGATATATATCTTTACATGAAGGCATTACAGAATGGTACAGAGATGGATATTGCAAAAAAATTGAGTGTTCAAAAAATGATGGAGTCCAGTTTTACCTTTGTCCGTCATTCCCGAGATGATACAAACGGAATTTTTATTATGAATTCAGATGAGTGTATTTATTATACGGTAAATAATTTTGATCATATTTCTTTGATACATCCGTATGATTATGAGTCGGAAGAGTGGTATCAAAAGGCTCTTGAAGCAGGTGGACGAGCGATTTTATGGGGGCCACATATACCAAATTATATTATTCCAACTGGTAAACAGCCAATGCTTTCGGTTGTTCGCTCTATTGTGAAATTGGAAACGAGAGAATCGTTAGGGGTAATTAAGATTGATGTGAATACAGCCCTGTTTCAGAAAAATTTCGGTGATTTTAATTTCCATGTGGCATCTAAGATTCTGGTGTGTGATCAGCAAAAAAAAGTTTTGTATACAAATAGTGAACTGTCTTCTGATGAAAAAGAATCCATTTCTCATGCGGTTCATAATACGATTTCTCTTAATGATGGAAACTGGAAGATTTTTTCTTATAAAATTGAAAATACGCCATGGGAAATCAGGGTATTGTTGTCAGATGCAGAACTTTCTCATGGAATTATCACTATTTATTTAACAGCTTTGATACTGTACTTGTTTAGTGTTGCTGTGGCTATGCAATTTTATCGTCGTTCATCTGAAAAGATTATTGCAGCTGTGGAAAACATGAAAACTTTATTCTTAAAAATACAGAAAGGAGATTTATCACAGCGGTATCGGTTTGTTTCTGATACAGAATTAGACACTTTGGGAGAATGCTTAAATATTATGACTGAAAGATTGGATGATCAAATAAAGAAAGAGTATATTATGACGATTGAGCAGAAAAAAAGTGAATTTGCCGCATTGCAGGCACAGATAAATCCACATTTTTTATTTAACACATTAAATAATTTTATCGCGCTAAATCAGATGGATGAAAAACAGAAGCTGGAAGATTCGCTTTATATGTTGGCAGATTTGATGCGTTATACTTTGAAGGCACCATCTTACGTACAATTGTCTGATGAAATAAAGTTTTTAAGGGCTTATTGTTCGCTTCAGAAATTGCGCTTTGAAGATAGGTTAAGATATGAGATCCACATAAATACAGAAATTTCTAGGATTAAGATTCCAAAACTTTTATTGCAACCAATAGTAGAAAATTCAGTAATCCATGGATGTGAACCAGCGCAAAAGATATGTACGATTAACATTACTGTATCAAGAAAAGAGGAAAAACTTGTTATTATTATTGAGGACGATGGTGTTGGATTTGAGATAAAGGATAGTAATATTTATGAAAGTGTCGGCTTAAGTAATATAAAAAAAAGGCTAGCAATTTTTTCTTCGGACAGTAGGATAGAAATGACGAGTACACCTGGTGTAGGAACAAGAACCGTTATTTATATAAAAATTAATGAAGATATGACTTTATAAAAAAGGAACAGAAGTACACTATGAGAATTATAATTGCGGATGATGAAAAATTGATACGGCATTCAATACGATGTAATTGCCTGCAACTCGGATTTGAGGAACAGGATGTGGATGAAGCTGAAAATGGAGAAGTACTTTTAAATAAGCTTAGAACAACTCATTATGATCTTGCCCTTGTGGATGTAAAAATGCCATTAATGAATGGATTAGAGGCAATTCGTAATGGAATTATCATTGCACCAGATACATTGTTTTATATTTTATCAGGATATGATGAGTTTAAATATGCGCAAGAAGCCATTCGGATGGGAGTTAGAGACTATCTTTTAAAGCCTGTGAGTAAAAATGATTTAGATAAAATTATAGAGGATTCGGTTCTTTTAATTGAACAAAAACGCAGTGATTTTAGGAGAAATCTAAAAATGTTAATTGGAGAAATGTTGGAGGAGCCGAGAGAAAACATTCAGTTTCCTATAACGGGACGGGCGTATTTTATCATGCATGATAGTATGAACATGGAACCTGTTCTAACAAACGAATTATTTGGGTTGACAAGAAGTTTGTTTTTTATTGAAAGAAAGGATCCAGCAGGAAAAGGAACGATAGTATTTCTTTTTCAGGAACCAGGAGAAGAGGGGATATATTCAGATTTTGTCAATCGTTTAGTCAAATATCTTATAAAATCTTCTACTGTATACGAAAGTAAAGAATTTTTGGATAGCGAAACATTTTTGGCTGAATATCAAAGAATTTCTGCATTGGCCTCTCAGAGAGTTTATACGGGATTGAGAAGGTTTTATAAGAAAGGAATATTAGGGCTCAAGATACCAGAAGATCTGAGTAAAATTTCAGAAACAGTAATTTTATTATTTGAGAGTTACAGAGGAAAAGACTATTCCAGGTTTATACAGTATAGTAAACAATTGAGTTCAATGGAAAAAAATTTACAGCATCATTGTTCTTATAAGGAAAAGTTTTATAAATCTGTAGGACAGCTTTTTGATATAAGTAAGGAGCAGTATATTTTAGAGATAGAGATGGAAAAAAGGGCCAAGGAGTTAATTTTGTCTACAGAAAAGGGGCGAGATAATTTAGCAGAGAACGCATTGATATATATGAATAATCATTATAATGAAGATATTAGCATTAACTCCATGGCAGCACTATATTCCATCACACCTAATTATTTTTCAACTATTTTTCATAAAGAGACAGGAAAAAGCTTTATTCAATATCTGACAGATATCCGTATCCAGGAAGGAAAAAGATTTCTGATGGAAACAAATTTATCTGTAAATGAAATTACTAGGAGAATAGGATATTATAGTTCCAGTTATTTCATAAAGCGATTTGCACAGAGTGAAGGAATGACTCCAGCAGAATTTCGCACACAGAACAACTTATGATAGTAAAATAGGCTAGAGTTTTTCATTTTAAAAGTTCCCCGATATCCACCAGCCCCCAGCCCTGCTGGTTTCGGGGAAGCCCCAGATCTACGGCTCGTTCCCGGAGAAGGAGCTTGACATCACGGTTGCTGAGTTCTGGACATTTTTCCAGAAGAAGAGCCAGGGCGCCGGATACATAGGGTGTGGCCATACTGGTTCCGCTTTTGCAGGTATAGCGTCCGGGGAAGTTGGCACAGCTTAAAACAGAGGCTCCGGGAGCTACTACATCTGGCTTGCAGATACAGGAACAGGTGGGGCCTCGACCGGAATAGTCAACCATCCGGCTGCCCATAACATTGACCTCCTGGTTATCGTCAGAACAGCCTACGGTGATTACCTTTCGGCTGATGCCGGGAGTTGTGATGGTTCCGCTGCGAGGTCCCATATTGCCCGCGGCAACGACTACAATCAGCCCTTCGTCCCAAGCGGCGTTGACGCCCCGGACGAGGGCTGAATTTTCGTTCATGTTTTTTCTGGAAAAGGAGCCGACAGAGATATTGACAATGCGGATCTGGTAAAGCTCTCTGTTTTCCCGAATCCACCGAAGACCGGAGAGAACATCAGAGGCATATCCGTTTCCGCGCCGATCCAGAACCTTAACCGGAATCAGATGGCATTCCGGCGCAAGACCGCAGCAGGAGCCGGAGGAGGCATATCCATTTCCGCCGATAATTCCGCATACATGAGTGCCATGTCCGTTGTCATCATAGGGAAGCCGTTTCCGTCCGACTATGTCCCGGAAAGCGGCGATTCTGTTTTGAAGATCTTCATGGAGAAAGCAGCCAGTGTCCAGTACGGCAACACCGATGCCGCGGCCGGTAAGCCGGTGCGGCTCTGTTTTCCAGGCATTTCTATTTGTCCGACACACCAAAAGATACCTGTTATTTTTTTACTATTATGGTATTCCAGGCAGGTCTGAAGGTTGACAGGAGGATCTTAATAATTTCCTAAGAATCTATTTAAACAATATACACACATTTTCCGGGCATCTGTGATATACTTTAACCATAGAAAGAGAAAAAACAGATAAATCCTTAATCCTTTTTTGAAATCCTAATTCCGAAAGAAAAATGCACCCTGTACCCATCCATCACGGTACAGGGCTTTTTCTTTTCCATAAAAGAGTTCTCCATGGCTGTAAATTTGATTTACACAAGTGCATACAGGAGAACTTTCAACTTTTTTTCTGCCTGAATCTTCGCACGGCTGAACTGTTACGGAATTGTCGAAAGGTGTCATTTTTTGCGATGGAAGAGGTTTGACAGGAAAAAAATTCCTGTGTTATAGTATTCATAAGACATCAGATCCTGGAGAGGCAGCTGTGCCTTTCTGTCCGGCATATCGCCAGATTTCCTATTGTTATTATCTGATTTTTGAAAGAAAGAAGTGATGCCTTTGGGCATAAGTTAATATTGACTTTTTCAGGGAAGTATACTATGATTAGGACAAAGAAAAGAACGTCTGTTCGCTTGGAGGATAATATGACTAGAGATGATAAATTAAAGGCGCTTGATGCGGCTATTACCCAGATTGAAAAGTCCTATGGAAAGGGCTCGATTATGAAGCTTGGCGATTCCGGCGCGAATATGAATATTGAGACGGTTCCTACCGGCGCGCTTAGCCTGGATTTGGCCCTTGGACTGGGGGGAGTACCCAAGGGGCGGGTGATTGAGATCTATGGCCCGGAGTCCAGCGGTAAGACAACGGTTGCTCTTCATATGGTGGCAGAAGTACAGAAGCGGGGCGGAATTGCGGGATTTATCGATGCAGAGCATGCCCTGGATCCGGTTTATGCTCGTAATATTGGTGTAGATATTGACAATTTATATATTTCTCAGCCGGACAACGGTGAGCAGGCGCTGGAGATCACAGAAACCATGGTTCGCTCAGGCGCTGTGGATATAGTGATTGTAGACTCTGTAGCAGCACTGGTGCCGAAGGCAGAGATTGACGGTGAGATGGGAGATTCCCATGTAGGACTGCAGGCTCGCCTGATGTCGCAGGCGCTTCGAAAGCTGACCGGTGTGATCAGCAAGTCCAACTGCTCTGTTATCTTTATCAACCAGCTTCGTGAAAAGGTTGGCGTTATGTTTGGCAATCCGGAGACTACGACCGGCGGGCGGGCCCTGAAGTTCTATGCATCTGTCCGGATGGATGTGCGCCGGACAGAGTCGATTAAGGTCGGCGGTGAGGTAGTGGGAAACCATGTCCGGGTAAAGGTTGTAAAGAACAAGATTGCGCCACCTTTCCGTGAGGCAGAATTTGACATTATGTTTGGACAAGGTATCTCCAGAGAAGGAGACATTCTGGATTTGGCAGTGAAGGACAACATTGTGGAGAAGAGCGGAGCCTGGTATGCGTATAATGGAGCTAAGATTGGGCAGGGACGCGAAAATGCAAAGGGATATTTAAAGGATAATCCCAGAATTTGTGCAGAGATTGAGCTGAAGGTGAGAGAGCTTCACGGACTTCCGGGAGACGTAGTGATTCCGGAGCTGTCTGATGAGGAAACGAAGAATGCTTCTGGAAAGGCAAATGGAGCGCCTGCATCCGGAAAGGTCGCAAATTCTGCTGAAGAAGGACTTCTGTAGAGATGAGACAGGTGCGGACTGCCAGAGACTGTGCGCTTTCCCTTCTGGAATACCGGGACAGGACAGAGGCAGAGATGCGCAGAAAGCTGAAGGAGCGGGAGTATGCTCCGGAGGCGGTAGAGGAAACAATTTATTTTTTAAAAGAATACCATTATCTTGATGATCAGGAGTACGCCAGAAAATATGTGCGGACTGCCGGAGCGGGAAAGAGCATCCGGCAGCTGCGTCAGAGTCTGCTGAGTAAGGGGATTTCCAGAGAGATACTGGATCTTTGCTTTGAAGAGGAGACAGTAGATGAGGAAGAGGCTGTCCGGCGTTTTTTGAAGAAAAAAGGATACACTGCCGGAGCCGGAGAAGATCCGGAGAAGGCCAGAAAGCTGGCAGCAGCTTTGGGACGCCGGGGATTCTCCTTTGAGACAATTCGCCGAGTGATGGAGGAATTGACAGACACCGTTCTTTGACGCAGCATAAATTTTGTCCAGTATTCCCAGTTGGGGATGTAAGATACTTGACATAATGCATAAAACAGTTTAAAATTGAAGTGTTGTATTGGTGTACAATGAAAACTAAATAAGGAGGTGCTCCTGTGTCAACGATAATAGCAGTTGTTATAACACTGGTTGTTGTGGCGCCTATTACCTGGATATCTGCTGTGAATCACCGGAAAAAAACTTACGAAAGTAAGGTTGGTACAGCAGAAATAAAAGCCAGAGAGATAATAGATGAAGCGTTAAAGACGGCAGAGACAAAGAAGCGAGAAGCTCTCCTGGAGGCGAAGGAAGAGTCTTTAAAGACTAAGAATGAGCTGGATAAAGAGACAAAAGAGAGAAGAGCTGAGCTTCAACGCTATGAAAGACGTGTACTGAGCAAAGAAGAGAACTTAGACAAAAAAGCGGAAACCATGGAACGGCGGGAAGCTGGTATTGCATCCCGTGAAGAAGCCCTGAACAGGCGGAATGCAGAAGTGGAAAGTCTGTACGAGAAAGGGATACAGGAACTGGAGAGAATCTCCGGCCTTACCTCCGAGCAGGCCAAGGAATATCTTCTCCGTTCTGTTGAGGCAGAGGTCAAGCATGACACTGCCAAAATGATCAAGGAGCTGGAAAACAAGGCCAAGGAAGAAGCGGATAAAAAGGCTAAGGACTATGTTGTGACTGCCATTCAGCGATGTGCGGCAGATCATGTGGCTGAAACTACAGTATCGGTAGTTCAGCTTCCGAACGATGAGATGAAGGGACGCATCATTGGACGTGAGGGACGCAATATTCGTACCCTGGAAACCATGACTGGTGTAGAGTTGATTATTGATGATACTCCGGAAGCGGTAGTATTATCAGGATTTGATCCCATCCGTCGTGAGGTGGCCAGAATTGCTCTGGAGCGTTTGATTGTGGACGGACGGATTCATCCGGCCAGAATCGAAGAGATGGTAGAAAAGGCACAGCGGGAAGTGGAATCAAATATGCGTGAGGATGGCGAGGCAGCTACCCTTGAGGTAGGTATCCACGGCATTCATCCGGAGCTTGTGAAGCTTCTTGGCAAGATGAAGTTCAGAACCAGTTATGGTCAGAATGCACTGAAGCATTCCATGGAGGTTGCGCAGCTGGCCGGCCTTCTGGCATCTGAGGTAGGCGTGGATGTTCGTATGGCAAAACGCGCCGGTTTATTACATGACATTGGTAAATCCATTGACCATGAGATGGAAGGATCTCATGTACAGCTTGGTGCAGAGCTCTGTAGAAAATATAAGGAGTCTGCAATTGTAATTAATGCTGTTGAGTCCCATCATGGCGATGTTGAGCCGCAGAGTCTGATCGCATGTCTGGTTCAGGCTGCTGATACAATATCTGCAGCAAGACCTGGTGCAAGACGCGAGACTCTGGAAACATATACCAACCGATTGAAGCAGTTAGAGGATATTACCAATTCCTTTAAGGGTGTGGATAAGTCCTTTGCGATTCAGGCAGGCCGAGAGGTTCGTATCATGGTAGTTCCGGAGCAGGTAAGCGATGATGACATGGTACTGATGGCCCGCGAGATTTCCAAGCGTATTGAGGATGAGCTGGAATATCCGGGACAGATTAAGGTAAATGTGATCCGCGAATCCCGGGCTACAGATTATGCAAAATAAAAATTCAATGTAATAAGAATGGAGCAGGTCGGTATTCTATCAGAAGAGATAGAACACCGGCCTGTTTTTGTTTTCTTTCATGGGAAAGTTCGTCCTATGACAGAAAACATTCCGCGTCTTTTTTTCAGTCTGTTTCTGAGTTGTTTCTTACAATTTCCGGTGGAAACTTAAGAATTCAGTTCCTGTATTGACAGGAGAGAAACAATGTAATAGAGTGAAAGCAGATTAGATGCAGCCTCTTTGGAGATAGAGGTTTGTACGGGCACAGAATGGGGGAAAGAAACATGAAACACAGAAAAAAGTTAGCAGCGGCGGCTATGACTGTTTTGATGGCAGCATTGATGGCGATGCCGGCGATGGCAGCCAGCAGAAAGAAGATCAGTTCTGTTAATCTGGAGATAGAAGCGGACATTCAGCCGGATACCCGCTACGGTGAGGAAACGATAGAGGTTGACACAAAGGGCGGGAAGTACTCCTTTGATTATTATGAGATTGAAAATACCGGTTTTGAGTGGACCAGAGAAGATATTCCTCAGATTGTGATTTATCTCAGAGCAGATGAGGGATATTATTTCTCGGTAAGCAAGGCCAGTTCGGTAAAGCTGAGCGGCGCTACTTATATTAAGGCATCCAAACAGGACTCCTCTGAGATTTTGAAGCTGACAGTGAAGCTTCCTCCTTTGGCGGAGAGTGTAGGGGATCTTACAGAGGTAGTCCTTACAGACAATGGATATGGCATGTGGGACGCAGTTCCGGGGGCAGCTACCTATGAGTTCCGTCTTTATCGGAACGGGGAAGGAATCGGCGTTACCATGTTAAGTACAACAGGAACCGATTACAATTTCAAAGATATTATGGATCGCCCCGGAAGCTACCAGATAAAGATTCGTCCGGTCAATGGCCTGAATGTGTCCAATAAGGGCGAGTGGATGGAATCCAATATTGTAAATCTCTCCAAAGAGCAGGCAGCAGCTATCCGGAACGGAGAGGCCGGAAGCCGTCCTCTGCGGGGCGCGTGGAAGTCCAACGCTCAGGGAAGCTGGTATGAGCTGGAGGATGGTTCCTATCCGGTGAACCAGTGGATGGAGCTGGAAGGACAATGGTATTTCTTTGATGAAAATGGTTATATGAAAACAGGATGGATTGAATGGAATGGAAAGAAGTACTACTGCAATAAAGCAGGAGTGATGCAGAAGAATACCACCACTCCTGACGGCTATATTCTGGATGAAAACGGAACACTTAAGAATGATTAATATTCTGCTCTTTGGCCCCGCCGGGTACGGCGGGGTCTTTTATTTGCCACAAACGATAATATTCCTTGGTTTCCTGGTTTTTTATGGTTTCTGAACGGTTCATGGAGAGAAAGCGGGCAAGCTCGTAGCAGTCAATCCAGATTTCATTGTTTCCGTCCTTTTGAGATTCATCAAAAATCAGCTGGAGACCAAAGTGAAGATGGGGAGTGTCAATATTGTTGGTGTTTTCCTCAGTGCTGTAGCCGGTGCGCCCAAGATATCCGATGACATCTCCGGCCTGTACAATGCTGCCTTGTTTCAGAGATTTGTGATAGGGATAATTTTTTCTCAAGTGTGCATAGTAATAGTAACGTTTTTTGTCGAAGCTTCGGATTCCCAGCCTCCAGCCTCCGTACTGGTTCCAGCCGATGGCCTCGACCTGCCCGGATTCCACACAGATAATGGGAGTCCCCACCTGTCCCATGAAATCATGTCCCAGATGACGGCGCTGAAATCCGTAACTGCGTGAAGCACCGAAATCGTCGTAATCCTCATAAGGAAAATATCGGGCAATGGGACTGAATGCCTTTAGTCCGTATCTGGACTGCCAGACAGGTTCAGAATATCCGCTGTCATCTGGTTTCCCCGGTTCCTGAATTTGATATTCCCCCACAAGCCCTCCTAAAACGGCTGTGTAGGCTTCCAGATAGTAAGGATAATATTTCATACCCCTTGTCACTTCCTCCATAGAGGAGCCATTCTGGAGCTTTTGAATGAGTTGTTCCAGATCGGCCTTCTGATATTGGGAAAAATCGCCGCCGTATCTGGCACCAAGAAAGGCGAGAAGGGAAATCCAGTCCCAATGACAGGGGGAAAGATAGCTGGTAATATCGTAATGAAGCGCCTGATTCATGGCTTCTGCGGTTACATCAAAATCAACCCATTGAATGAAGTTTTTCTGTTTAGAGGAATCAGGATTCTGGTTGGAAACAGGATCTGAGACAGAGCGGGGCGGTTCAGTCTGGAATGGGGAAGCGGGCAGACTGGAAAACAGAAGGGCAAGAAAAAGGGCCACTGCAGCCAGAATCGGAAAAAAACAGTTTTTGAAAATCCGAAAAGGCTGATTCTGATGTTTTAATGACATAAAAAACCTCCCTGTACGACCGTGATTCTTCACAGTGTATGGGGAGGTTTAAAAAAATATGACAGGGTTCCCAAAAGAAATCCCCGGATGAAAACAAAAATTACAGCTCCAGAATCTCTCCGTCATCAGGAACGAACAGATTTCCATGATAATACTGTTTTCCTTCATTCAGGTAAAGCTCTTTTCTGCGTCCTACAGACTTGTCCTCCGTATGCCAGAGTACCAGATTGCCGATGTGGAGCTCCTCCGCCAGACGGGCAGCGTCCATAACCGTGCTGTGGTGCTTTTCATAAGGCTTGAATCGCTCCCGTTCACCGTAAAGACAGAAGGCCTCGTGAAGCAGCCAGTCGCTTCCCTCAACATAGGGAGCACAGATGGGATTGTAGGGCTCGTCGCCGACACAGGTCAGCTTTTTCCCATTTTTTAAAGTGGTAGTAAAGCCGAATTGCCGCGCTTTGGTAGAGTGAATATCAAAAAAAGTAACCTCGTAGTCCATGATGGAAAGCGTTTCCCCGTCATGAACAGGAATCAGATGAATCCGGTCACCAATGAGTCGGTAAAATTTGCCCTGAAGAGTCAGACGGCAGAATGTGTCAATCGTAGAGGTCAACTGATCGTGGCAGTAAATGTTCAGATCGCCGTCGTAGGTGCCATTTAACATACGGGTAGCAATAAAGCGTACCATCCAGACTACGCCAAGAAGGTGATCCGTATGCTCATGGGTGACAAAGAGATCATGGATCTGGGAATACTGGACGTTCATTTTGTCAAGAATCTGCAGAATACCGTTGCCGCCGCCGGCGTCCACCATGAAAAAGCGATCTTCATTGCGAATGGCAAAGCAGGTATTGTAATAATGAATAACAGCGGCATTTCCCGTGCCGAATACGTATAATTGTTCCATAGGATGGGCTCCTTATCTTTTGATTAGAACTTTTCATTTACTTCAGATTATGTTACTATATTTGTCAGAGAAAATCAACCTGGGGAGGATTGAAAATGAGAGATTTGGCATATCTGAAGCTGCTGGCAAAGGAATATCCAAGTCTGAAGGCAGCATCCAGTGAAATTATCAATCTGATAGCGATCTGCGGCCTGCCCAAGGGCACGGAATATTTTTTCAGTGATCTGCATGGTGAATATGAGGCATTTATTTATCTGCTGCGCAGCGCGTCTGGAATTATCAGGGAGAAGATCCGGGCAACCTACGGCTATATTATTCCGGAGGAGGAGCAGATGGAGCTGGCAAACCTGATTTATTATCCGGATCGGAATTTGAACAAGATTATTCAGCAGGGGCGAGGTACGGAGGACTGGCAGAGGATTACGGTAAACAGACTGGTTCAGATCTGCAAGGAGGTATCTTCCAAATACACTCGTTCCAAGGTTCGTAAAAAAATGCCCAGAGAATTTGGCTATGTAATCGACGAGCTTCTTCATGTGGATTACAATGATGAAAATAAGCGGGTATACTATGAAGAAATTATCCGTTCCATTATTGATACAGGAATTGCTGATAAATTTATTGTGGCTTTGTGTGAGCTGATTCAGAATCTGGCTATTGACAGTCTTCATATTATCGGAGACATTTTCGATCGAGGGCCGCGGGCGGACATTATTATGAATGAGCTGATGCATTTCCATGATGTGGATATTCAGTGGGGGAATCATGATATATCCTGGATGGGAGCGGCGACGGGAAACCCGGCGTGTGTATGTAATGTGCTGCGGATTGCTATCAGCTACAACAGCTTTGATGTTTTGGAGGACGGCTATGGAATTAATCTGCGTCCGCTGTCTATGTTTGCTTCAAAGGTGTACCGGGATGACCCCTGCAGCCAGTTTACGCCGAAAATTCTTGATGAAAATATATATGATGCAGTAGATCCGGGGCTGGCAGCTAAAATGCATAAAGCGATTGCTGTGATTCAGTTTAAGGTGGAAGGACAGATTATTAAGCGTCATCCCGGCTACAAGATGGATGATCGGATTTTGCTGGAGGCGGTGGATTACAGCAGAGGTGTGGTTACGATTGAGGGAACAGAATATCCCATGCTGGATACGATGTTTCCCACCATTGATCCCAAGCATCCCCTGCGGCTGACAAAAGAAGAGGACGAGCTTTTGCACACTTTGATTATGTCCTTCCGACACAGCGGACTTCTCCACAAGCACATCCGTTTCCTCTACACCAACGGCGCCCTGTACCAGTGCCATAATGGAAATCTGCTTTACCACGGCTGCATTCCCATGCGGCCGGACGGAAGCTTTGAGGGAATGATCTGCAATGGGGAGGAGTTGACAGGAAGAGCACTTATGGATTATATTGGAGAACAGATCCACAAGGCATATTTTTTGTCGGAGGATGATCTGGAGAAGAATGGAGCCAGAGATTTCATGTGGTATCTGTGGTGCGGAGCCAAGTCGCCTGTATTCGGAAAAGATAAGATGACAACCTTTGAGCATTATTTTGTAGCGGATAAGGCAACACACAGAGAGCGGCTCAATCCTTATTATAAGCTGAGTCAGCAGGAAGATGTCTGTGATCGGATTCTTCAGGAGTTCGGACTGTACGGCGAAGGTTCCCACATTATTAATGGTCATGTGCCTGTAAAGATCAAGGATGGAGAAATGCCAGTTAAGGCTAACGGCAAGCTGTTTGTTATTGACGGAGGACTCTCCAAAGCTTATCAGAAATACACGGGAATCGCAGGCTACACGCTGATTTATAATTCCCATCACCTGGCTCTGGCGGAACATAAGCCCTTTAATCCAGAGCAGGAAAATACGCCCAGAGTTGCGATTGTAGAAAAAATGAAAAACAGAATCATGGTAAGCGACACAGATAAGGGAAAGGAGCTGATGGCTCAGATTGAGGATTTAAAAGAGCTTTCAGCAGCCTACCGCCGGGGCGATATTAAAGAACAGGCAGATTGAAACAGAAGGAGAATGAATGAGTAAAAACGAATTTATCCAGGGACTGGAAGCAGCCCTGTCCGGCAATGTACCGCCGGAAACAGTTCGGGAAAACCTGATTTATTATCGGGATTATATCCGGACAGAGCTGGAAAAAGGCAGAACAGAGCAGGATATTATGGATGAACTGGGAGATCCCAGACTGATTGCCCGAACGATTATGGATACAACGCCGGGAGCTGAGGATGGGGCATTTGAGTCTTATCACTTCCGTGGTTTTTTTGGCGAAGGCAGTCAGACAGGCAGCTACAGCCAGGGAAGCGGATGTAGTCAGGACAGTTCCTACAGCCAGAATGACGGCTATACTCAGGGAAGCGGTTCCCGTGGACATGTCCATTATTATGATCTGAATAAGTGGTACTGGAAGCTGTTGGCCGTGGTCGTGGTTGTTCTGTTTTTGATGCTGCTCTTTATACTGATTACCGGCTTTTTAAGCCTGGTGATTCCCATGCTGCCAGTATTGGGACTGATTGCAGTAATTATGTGGTTTGTAGGCGGCCGGCGCAGATGATATTCCTGTTTTTGTGTCATAGGAAATTGCGTTCTATGACATAAAAACGCTCCGCGAGGATCGCCATGCGGCGGAAGAGAATTTTGTCGCAGAAGCGACC
>ERZ838225.750-NODE-750-length-38833-cov-3.981923_pt1 | contig 38833 bp, 30 predicted proteins | sample MGYA00519684_ERZ838225 | MGnify/ENA primary metagenome ERZ838225 (study PRJEB31850, sample SAMEA3708829) | human gut metagenome | biome: human gut; feature: human-associated habitat; material: faeces | place: China | collected 2014 ... | reverse complement strand
CTAAATGTGTACTGAAAGCTTGCAAAGTATCCAGCGCTGAAAATCTACATGTATTAACAGCTGTTCCAATCAAAATAGCAACTGAATTATATGAACAGCTGAATACCTCCTCTGCAAGTGAAGCATTGTCGGAGAAAGAAAAGCAAGTAGTTGCTCAGTTCCATTCATTTATCAATCAACAACTAAGCGAAAAACCGCATTTTCACAGACCATAAAAAAAAGGAACGATGTTCAAAATCGTTCCTTTTTTATCTCATTCCATCAAAGATGACTGTGCTTCTTTTCTTTGCTGCTCTCTTTCCTTTTTGGAAAAAATACATCCGCAATAGTCTTGTCGATATAACCCATACTGTTGGGATAACATAAGGGATTGTTTAAATCCTTCTTTCTTCTTAAAATCGGAGCACAAATATGGTATATGATATTTTTTAAATTCTTTCCTAGAAAATCGTTTCCTTTACTTAATGTAAATATAACTTTTTTAACACATTCTTGGTATTCTGGCGATAATCTTTTGAATTTTTCTTTTATACTCTTATCTTTAAAATACATACTTCTTTTAGATAAGCAATTTTTAGCTTCATTTTCAACAGAAGTATGCCAAAAATATTTTTCATCTTCTATCACGTCTGTTGATCTACTTTTTTCTTCAATATCATGTTCTGAATAGTTTTTTACTTCTTCCATTTCAAAATTCCTTTCTTAACTTAGTCCTTTTTGTATTTCGATATACTGGGTAAAAGATTTGTTCAAAATAAATTACAATCTATATGTAGAGCAGAGATGTAAAATCTATTTTTCCAAAATTAGAATATCATATTTTATTATTTTGGGGAAGAAAACAGTTGATAGATTCATTACTCCAGCTCTTCAAGACGTCTAAAAATACAATTATAAGATAAACGTTTGTCAAACAATGAAAGGAGAACACACTGGCGCCGGTATAAAAATACCGATGAAAGAATCAAATATTATCATTAAAGCAATAGCAAATTTTATCAGAAACATAAGGACTACATCAAGAGCAAAATATATTGATGAACTTCAAAAGAACTATCATTTGAATATTGATTTCAATACATTAAAAACTTATGAAGAAGAAAAGCGTTGTTGTCCTATTGGTACATTATTGAAACTTTCTCAAGTTTCTGAAGCAGATTTGAATGAACTTAAGAAAGAAATACTAACTAATAAGGAGTATAAAAGTATTGAAAATCTTTGGAAAAAATGTCCGGCAGATATTTTCTTGAGTTTTGCAATAAAACAAGATATAGACTTGAACTCACTAAAAAAAGATTAACTGATACAAAATGGGTACACCCTGTTACTCGCTAATCATAATTTTATAGTATAAGATAGACTTATCAACAGAAAAGGAGGTAAATAGGAAATGCTGAAAGTGAGGGTAAGATCCCCTACATAATAAGAAAGCCCCATAAATAGGGACTTTCTAAATGTAACTATCAACTGCATATGAGTGATAATTCGTACCAAGATCATTATACTACATATGCTCATTCAACAAAAGGAGGAATCCTCTATGGTGAAAAGAAAAAAAATTCTATATGGATTACTGTTGGCAGGATATCATCGCGATGCGGGTTCTGCTGAAATCTCTGGCAAAACAGTCAAATGGAAAGAAGGAGATTTTATAAGATTCATCGAAAACGGTGATGACTATGGTAATGTCTTAAAATTACCTGTCCATTTAGAGTATGTAAGAGCGGTATTTACCGTTTTGGAAGATCTTCACTGGGGACAGTTTATAAAAGTTGCTTTAATTGGAAAAGAGGTCATTGATATTGAACCGATTGACTTTGATGAAGAACTATAAATTTTTAAGCAAGGGAGAGTGTCATACTCTCCCAGAAAGGAGACGCAAAATGAAAAAACCTATTTCTAATACTGAGTGGGCAAATAAACAAAATCAAAAATTATTGTTTGCCATAATTTCCATATTAGTATTATGTTTGTTGCTTTTTACGGAGATCCTTGTACAAGATGCTATAGCTACTGGAACATTAAAAATTGTTCTTAAATCAATATTTTTATTGTGCATTAGTTTCTCAACAACTATATTGTCAATCCATGCAGTTGTTAGAAATCAGAAAGATCATAAGGGCATTGTTGTTACTTTTTTTAATACTCTGATTATTGGGATTTATTCTAATATGATAAAAATATTGGGAATTTATATTTATAAAAAATTGAGTGTTTTTTTTGACGATCTTATTAGAAAAAACGCACAACAGCTAAATCTACGAGGTGAGGATATAAAACTCTGTACATCTGGAAATACAAAGTGGATGTATAAAAAAGGACATTTAATATATAGAGTTTCCTTACATATTATTTCGCCAAATTTCCGATTTAATAAACGCGTAGAACGTATTATAAGATCTATGCTCATAAAAGAATTAAGAACTTATGGTATTGATGGTTTATTTTCCTCTTATGTTGACAATAGACATAGTACTTTTGATTCTATTCATTTACTTCACATGATTTGGGATCGAAAAAATTCGATACTTACCTTTGAATTACTTTTTATTCAGTCGGAACATGATGCGGAGTATGTTAGATATCTTCGAGATAAAGAATTGCAAACTTGTAATTTAAAATATTTTTAATATTAGGGAGGGATTTCCCCCTCCCCGCAATACAGGAGACCTAGATGATGAATAATTATTTTGAAAAAGCAAAAGAATTATGGGAAACAGGTAAAAAGCACTTTAAAACATTACACAAAAAAATGCTTACCATGGAATCAAAAAAAGCAAAAATCTTATATGCTATTTTAGCAGGGACTTTGTGTTTTTTATTAACTTTATTTATAGTTGCTATTTATAAATATACGTACATTCTTGTTTTGCTATTAATTTTATGTATACTAAAAAAATTGGAAAGTATGGACAACAATCCGTCAGAAAATCCAAATGCTTTATTATTCAATGATGAAAATGCAATTTATTCCTGCATTTATGAAGCAATTGTGGAGACACAGGATATCCTAAACTTAAAAAAACCTCTTTCAATTAGAAGCATCCTGCTTTTTCATCCCTCTTTGCCAGACGGATATCCCCGTTTTTGGATAAAAGCTATGAAAAAAGACGTTTCTAATACAATAACTCCTGAAGAAGTGGAAATAGTTCTATCTGAAGAAATACAACGTCTGTTTTTCTTACGAAGCAATGAGTTTATTTCAGGAATTTCAGGTCTGTATATTGATATAGTCAAAGATCGGGGAAGTTATTTTGAACTGGCAATCTTACCTATTATTCCCGAAACGACTGACTATATCAATCGAAAAATGCAAAAGGAACAGATGGTTTATGAAGATATAAAAGAAAGTGGCGGTGTTTATGATGAACGGTTCTAAGGATTTGCCTATCCCCTTTTTGCGAAGGGATATTTGGGAGAAATATCACCTTGCTGTGGGTATCCCCTTAGATTTAAGAGTTCACCCACACAGTACCCTGCTAGGAGGCACAGGCTCTGGCAAAACAACAGCAATCAAGCTTCTTGCAGGGCATATTTTATCTGCCCCTGCGTATGCAGGAGCGAAACTGATTGTATGTGATTATAAGGGATTAGATTATGATTTCCTATCAGGACATAATCGTTATTTTTCACACGACAGGTATGGGAAAGGGCTGGAACTTTTTAAAGAGGTTTTAGATGCACGTATTCGAAAAGAAGATATGGATAGGACTCCTGTCATTTTGGTTACAGATGAATGGAATAACTTTATTACCAATTTACCAAAAAAGGATGCAGATGAGCCTATCCGCCAACTTTCCTACTGTTTAAATATGGGTAGGGCTTATCAGATGTATGTGGTGACAGGCGTACAAACCGCTCACGCGCAATGGTTTGGACAGGCCAGAGATTCATACGCTAATATAGTCGGACTGGGTCAACTGAGTAAAGAAGCTGTGTCCATGATGTTTTCAGACTATAAGGAAAAAATAGTTCCATGTCCTCGTGGATGCGGTTATCTCTTACAGGATGGGCTTCCATTAAAGGAAATTTTGATTCCGAGGATACGGAATATGAAAAAATTGGATCAGGTTTTAATAGATGGGATCTCTCGTTAAATGACGGTATTACACCACTTGCCGACCGCAAACGGAGTTTGGAAGGGAAGGCAAGATGGTGTAATGCACCAGTCATAAAAAAGAGGTGTAGAATGTAGCTTATTCTAGGAAAACCCATGTATTTATTAAACATCTACATGGTATGAGGGCTTGTCATATACCATGTAGAAATGTAGAAATATAAAATTTATAGATAAGGAGACAGTACATATGAAAAAAAGTGGAATATCGCTTCGTGGATGTGAAATTGTAAGTAATTTATTTGATAAAGAGGGAAATCAGTTATTTGATCTGGAAAATATGAAACAACAGCTTTCTGAAAGAAATTGCATTAAGGATTATTGCTACATTATCCATGACAAGGATGTGTATACAGAAAAAGAAGAGGAACAGAATCCAGATCATGTTGCAGGGGAATTAAAAGCACCTCATATTCATTTGCTTTTAAGATTTGAGAAGAATCAGCCGCAAAAATTACATTGTGTAGCTGCGTGGTTTAACATTACCGAAAATTTCGTTAGTAAAGTTCATGGAAAATGGGAAAATGCCGTTTTATATCAGGTACATGCTAATGCCCCTAAAAAATATCAATATGACATAGAAGAAGTAACTTCAAATTTTGATATTGAAAAATTGGTTACTGCTTTTGAGTATAGAAAAAGCATAGATGCAATTTTATTGGATATTGTCGATGGAAAAATACCTGAATACGAAAAGAATGTTATTCCTCCTTTAATCCAAATACAACATGCAAGAGAAATTAGAGAAGCTTTTAAATGCCGGACAGAATATTTACAGACAACTGTGAAGCACAGAAAAATGGAATGCGTGTATCTTACAGGGGCATCTCAATCGGGAAAGACAACATTTGCAAAGAAAATTGCAGAAACCAGAGACTTACCTTACTATATTTCCTCTAGTGGAAATGATCCTCTTGGAGAATATGCCATGGAACCCTGTATAATTTTGGATGATATACGTCCGTCCGTTTTTGCTCTTTCGGAATTACTGAAGCTTTTGGATAACAACACTGTCACATCTGTAAAAAGTCGCTATAAAAATAAATGCCTTGCAAATTGTAAATTGCTCATTATTACAACTGTACTGGATATCGAAACTTTTTATAGTAATGTTTTTTCAGAAGAACAAGAATCTAGCATCCAGTTTAAAAGACGTTGTAACACTCATATTCGTATGGATAAAGACCGTATTTATATTTCAAAATGGGATGCGAAACTTAGAAGATATAGCAAAGAAGTCGAATATATCAATAATATCGTTACTTCCTATCTTCCAAAAGTAGAAAAAACAAAAACAGATGTTAAAGCGTATGTGAAAGAAATTTTTCCATTTTTGGAAGAAGCAAAAGAGACGGAACAATTACACGGTTTTAAACCCTTAGCCCCATCAGAAAAACTACCTTGGGAGGAGTAAAGTAACATGGCAACTTACGAAAAGAATTTTCCGCCGTATACTTTCTGGCGTATCAAGCGGATTTTGAAGCAGGACTATGACTACCGATTACAAAAATTGAATCAGGGATACAAAGCTTCAAGGAGTGCAACATATGTAGCACGCTATGATCTGATCCGAAACTCAGACAATGAAGTGATTCTGGAATCAATCACTTTGGATGCTCTGCGTGACTTCTTAGGCGAAGCAGGTTATCCGTTACATGACGAAAAAAGTTAGCAACAAAAAAGTTTTCTAGAATAGTACCAGAAAGGAGTAAAATCAAACGCCATCGTATCGTAATGCAACGCAAAATTTTTTCTGGGCAGTAAGTTATTGATTTTAAAGCAGCGTATGATGTAAACATACAAAATGAACAGAAATGAAAAAGTGGATTTATTGACTTATTTGATAGAAAATGATAGAATCGATGTGGTTCGTGTGCAGGAGGAAATGGAACGGAAAAATAAATTAGAACTCTTAAGCATGCATCCATTTGAGGTTTGGCAAGGAAAGGATGGGATGTGGAAAACATATCTTCCAGATGAAAAGAAAGGGAGAGTTTTTCGGAAAAGAAAAACAAAGGAAGAAATACAACAGGTTATCATTGATTATTGGCAGCAGGAAATTGAAAATCCGACAGTGGAAGAACTGTATCATCAATGGATTGCTAAGAAGTTAGAATGGGAAGAAATCAGCAAGGCAACCAGAGATAGATATGATAGACAATTTAAATTCTGTTTTCAAGAATTTGGAAAGCGTAGAATCAAATCAGTTGATGAAGAAGATATAGAAGATTTCTTGAAATGTGCGATTAAAGATCATGAATTGACACAAAAAAGTTTTAGTAATTTAAGAACATTGATTTTAGGCATTTTTAAGTATGCAAAGAAAAAGAAATACATTTCATATAGTATTTCTGAAGTTGTAAAAGATCTTGATATATCAAGAAAGGCATTCAGAAGAGTGAGAAGAACAGATGAAGAATTAGTTTTCATGGAGGATGAATTGCCAAAGATTCAAGGATATTTAGAAACACATGTAGACATTAAGAATCTTTGTTTATTGTTGCTTTTTAAGACTGGTTTAAGACCTGGAGAAGTGGTAGCCTTACGAAAGGAAAATGTGAATGGGAATATAATCTCTGTTGATAGTACAGAGATATGTTATAAAGACGAATTAGGGAAAGATACATATGAGGTTCGTCAGTTTCCAAAAACAGAAGCAGGGATACGAGATGTGATTCTTCCAGAGAAATACTTGTGGATCATAGAGAAGATAAAATTACTCAACCCATATCAGCCGTATTTATTTATGAAAAATGGAGAGCGTTTATTAGAATATCAAATAAGAAATAGATTGCAGACCGTTTGTAAGCACTGCAATATTCGGTCTAAATCACCAAATAAAATACGAAAAACTTATAGTAGTATCTTATTAGATAATGGTGTGCAAGAATCTTTGATTATTCAAATGATGGGACATACGGATATTGCGACAACCAAAGGTCATTATTACCGAAATCGAAAAAATGAGCAAGAAAAAATAGAGGTAATAAATAGTGTTGTTAATCTTTAGGGTATCAAAGGGTATCAAATAATGGACAGTAGGAACTTAGACAAAGGGCGGAAATTCAACGTTTATCGAGGAATTATAAAAATTCTGGTGGAGTTCGATTCCCCTTGGAGTCATCTGTAAAGCCTTGGAAACAGGGCTTTTTTCGTATCTGGTAATCAAGAGGTAATCAAAAAGGTAATCAGACATATGTTCGATTATTTAGTACATAAAAAAGGAGGAGGATCTGCACGTATTGCAAATACCTCATATTACAGGAAATTATAAAATAATTATTACATAGCCGATTGATTTTCATGTGAGAGTCAATCGGGTTTTTTATGCCCTTTTACATAGCCATTCCCTACAAAGGAGTGGCTATTACTATATCCGCGAAAGGAGGGAATTATTTACAATGCAGAAATGCAAGGTGATTGCGATTGCCAATCAGAAAGGGGGAACAGGAAAAACCACAACAACGGTGAACTTAGGCATTGGACTTGCTAATGAAGGGAAGAGAGTCCTGCTTGTGGACTGTGATCCGCAGTCCGATCTTACAACATCTTTAGGATGGCAGGGAGAAGACATTCCGGTCACATTGTCTGTACTTATGGAGCAGTTTATCCGTGATGAGCCAGTAGACGCGCATGAGGCGATTTTACATCATGCAGAAGGAGTTGACCTGCTCCCATCCAACATTGAGCTGTCCGGCATGGAAGTTATGCTGGTGAATGCTATGAGCCGGGAGTTTACATTAAAATCCTGTCTGGCAGAGATGCGAAAAAACTATGAGTATATCCTGATAGATTGTATGCCGAGCTTAGGTATGCTGACAATCAATGCTCTTGCAGCGGCAGACAGCGTAATTGTTCCGGTACAAGCTCATTATCTTCCACTAAAGGGAATGACACAGTTAGTAAAAACCATCCGAAAAGTACAAAGGCAGATCAATCCCCAGTTAAAAGTGGATGGCGTGGCTCTGACACTTGCTGATATGAGGACGAATCTTGCGAAAACGACTGCAGAGTGTCTGAAAGAAAACTATGGGAAAATGCTGAAGATTTACGACACGATTATTCCTGTAGGAATTAAAGCAGCAGAGACCAGTACAGCAGGAAAAAGCATTTATGCGTATGACAGAAGAAGCACCGTTGCAAAAGCATACCGGGAGTTTACGCGGGAGGTGATACAGGGTGACGAAAAGAAACACCATAGAGATGAACCTGCCCACAGTAGATGACCTGTTCAGTACGCAGGAAGAAAGAGATAACGAAACCAGAGAGTATGTAAAAGCCATTCCATTAGATAAGATCAGTGACTTTCCGAATCATCCGTTCCAAGTACGGATGGATGAAAAGATGTTGGAAATGATTGAGAGCGTACGGGAATATGGCATCCTGTCACCGGCAGTCGTCAGACCAAAAGAGGACGGCACATATGAGATGATTTCGGGACATCGCAGAAAACTGGCAAGCCAGATGGCAGATCGTCCGGATATGCCGTGTATTGTAAGAAATCTGACAGATGATGAGGCAACAATTATCATGATTGACTCAAATCTCCAGCGTGAAGAGATCCTGCCGTCTGAGAAAGCCTTTGCTTATAAGATGAAACTGGATGCAATGAAACGGCAGGCAGGGAGACCAAGTAAAAATTTGTCGCCACTGGCGACAGATTTAATCGGTAAGCGATCAGATGAGATTTTAGGAGAGCAAGTTGGTGAAAGTAAGGATCAGATTCGCAGATATATCCGTCTTACTGATCTGATCAAGCCAATCCTTGACATGGTAGATGATAAAAAGATTGCTTTACGACCTGCCGTGGAGTTGTCTTATCTTTCTCAGGATCAGCAGGAAATGCTGCTGGACACAATGCGGTTACAGGATTGCACACCAAGCCATGCGCAGGCAATTAAATTGCGTAAGTTTGCAGAAGAGGGCAGACTGAATGAAGATGTGATCTTATCAATCATGTCAGAAGAAAAAGGAAATCAAAAAGAACAGTTCCGTATACCAAGAGAACGTATCAATAAATATTTTTCTCCGGGGGTGTCTGCCAAGCAGATCGAAGATACGATTATCAAAGCATTGGAACTGTACCGGAAAAGGGAGCGGAGCAGGCAACGTTAAGGGCTTTCCGCCGAGGGAGCAGTCTATCCATCGGCAGGAAAGCATTTTGTCGTTCTCCCCCTTCCCACACCCTACCCCCTCTGGATTACCAGCCCATGCCAGCCGAAAAGAGAAAGGTATTGCTGTACAGTAAATCATTCAAAGAGGGGAATTTCAGAGGAAAGGAAAAAAGTGATGAAAGAAAAGAAGAGACATGGAAGACGAGTGACAGCATTCCTTTTGAGTGTGGTCACTGCTTTGACAACGATATTCTCGTCAGGGCAGCCTGTGTTGGCGGCGGATGGAACAATTCAGTTCAATTCGGGGGAGCCGATCTATTATGGCGCTTACCTGACCACAAAGATGACCTTTGATGGGGATAACATGGCGTATTGTGTGGAGCCGATGAAAAAAACACCGCAGGCAGGAACTTATTCCTATAACCTGTTGCCAACAGATTCTCCGATGAGGAAAGCACTGTATTACCTTCCCGGGGGATACGGATATGATGCCAATATTAAAGATCAGCATTTGAGTGGCTGGTCAGAGGATCATGCTTACGTGATCGGGCACCTGACCGTAGCGTATATTTATTCCGGGTATGACGAAGGGAGCGGAGCGTTTTATGGTGCACCGCGGGACTATATCGACAAGGCGATTGAAGTCGCAAATGCGATCAGTGCACTGCCGAACCCGCCCCAGTCTTTCCGGGCGTTTATTGTACCGTCTAACAACGACCAGACCATTGCCGGAAGCTGGTATCAGAAACCTTATGGCTATATTGAGATCCGTAAATCCACGGCAAATGAGGGAATCTCTCGAGGAAACGGGAATTACAGTCTCGCTGGGGCTGAGTATGGTGTGTTTAAAGGGGAAACACAGGTAACAACCTTAGTGACAGACGAGGACGGCTATGCAAAGTCCGGGGAACTGGAAATCCTCATAAAAGTCGCATCATGGTCTGTCTTTGAATAACTGTTCCTGTCTCCGCAAACATAAAGTTTCTGGGTATATTCTTTTAGTTTGTCCAAATATTGCTCCAGTGTTTCAATACTTTTCTGCAATGGGGATTTCCTTTTCCCTGTCCCGTGTACAAACTCAATCCCTTCTTCCACTTTCAGCCTGTACAGCTTTTTTCTGAGCTTTTTCAAATGTTTTACGGTGACTTTATTCTGGTAAACAATCCTCAGGCCATACATTTCTTCGCAGGACTCTACAAAGGCCGCAAGTTTCTTCAGAAGTTTTTCCATATTCTTTGTTGTTGCCTTTTTCCAGACAAAAGTGTATTTATTCGCGTAGGCCTCGATCTTCGTTCCGTCGATAAAAATATCTTCTCCCGAAATCTCCCCAATACTGTAAAGGAACTTTGTGACAGCTGCCAGGATCTTCTTCGAGCACAGCGCGAAATGCAGGGTATGGAAACGTGCAAAAGTCGCATGGTCGGGCACAGGGGTGCCTTCCAGCAGATACATAAAGTTAATATCCCTGCGACAGACCTCCTCCATATCGCGGGAAGAAAAGTCCCCATTCATATACGCATAAAGCACAACCTTAAGGATGGTGCGCGGTGACGGATTTTCGGGTATCCTCTGATACGTCGAATATAAGTCAGACAAATCCATCTCCTCCACAAACTGACTCAGCAGCCGCACAGAATCATCTTTCGGTATGATGCAATCAATATTTAATGGAAGTTTTAATTGATAACCGTTTTGATTCAAGGTATAATCTTTTTGTAAAATATTTGATTTTTCCATAACTATATTTTACACCTTTTGCCGGGCTTTGTTTAGCCCGGCATTTGGTTTGTTTAGATAAAGAAAAGAGGCCATCGCACTAATTACTTAGTGCGACAGCCCCATTCTTTGCAGGTATTGTTCCGTATTCGAGACAACGCCATAATCAAAGGATTTTTACAGAAAATTTCAGGATAATCTGAGAGTCGGTATAATCGCAGATTGCGTAAAAAGGCTAAATTTGACTCTAGAAGACGAATTTGTTTCTTATAAAACAGCGGATACTTCTCTATACTTTTTCAATAAAGAAATGGTTCAGAGGTATACATCTGAAGCCTAGGAAAAGGAGATTAAAACAATGAAAAAAACAAAAAAAGATCCAAGTGAAAAGCTTGGGCTTGGAAACCTTCTGATATGGAACAGCCGTGCTGTTTCTACCACTATCTATACTTTGATGGCGGGCTTTCTGATGGCTTACTGTACAGATACACTTGGAATTACCCCCGCCTATATCAGTATTATTATGGTAGTAAGTAAACTTCTCGATGGCGTGACAGACGCAATGGCGGGATTTATCGTAGACAGAACAAATACAAAATGGGGGAAAGCACGTCCGTATGAGCTCTTTATTCTGCTGATGTGGCTGGCTACATGGCTCATGTTCTCCTGTCCTACAGGATTCAGCGAGATTATGAAATGTATCTGGATATTTGTGATGTACTCTCTGGTCAACGCTGTTGCATATACATTCCTTAGCGCTAATGGTACAGTATATACTGTTCGTGCATTTAAAGGAAATCAGATCGTAAAACTTACATCCTACAGCAGCGTGATCACAATGCTTTGCGCGGTTGTCTTTAATATCGCATTCCCGATCCTTATGGCTACATATGCTACATCTGCGAGAGGATGGAGCCTGCTGGTCGGAACCTTCGCGATCGCGATGACTGCGATCGGAATACTCAGGATGATTTTCATTCCTGAAAAATATGATGTTGATGCACAGAAAAAAGAGGAACCGCTGAGAGTCAAGGAGGCACTGCTGGCGATCAGAGGAAACAGATATATTCTGATCCTTGCATTTATGGGACTGCTGTTCAACTTTGTTACAAATATGGGAACACAGGTTTATTATTACACATGGGTTGTAGGAAATGTAGGTCTTATGAGCGTTTCCAGTGCAGTACAGGCTATTGCGATTCCGTTTGCGTTTATATTCCCGGCGGTCCTGAAAAAGACAACAGTTGTAAAAGTGATGTTTGTCGGATTTATTATCTCGGCGCTAGGCTATCTGCTTAATTTCTTTGCTGTCGCAAATGTACCGCTTCTTGCAGTTGCCGCCATCCTGACAGGTGCCGGTGCAATGCCGTGCAGTATGCTGATGATGCTCGCGATTCTTGAATGTTGTGATTATAATGAATGGAAAGGCCTTCACAGAATGGAAGGGACTCTTTCAAGTGTGAACAGCCTGGCAAAAAAAATCGGCTCTGCTCTTGGAAGTGCAGGATTGGGAGTGCTCCTGACTTTTATCGGATACGATGGAACGCTCGCTGTACAGTCTGCAGGAACATTAATGGGAATCCGCCTTCTTTTCAGTATTGTCCCGATGGCACTGTATGTGCTTGTTGCAGTCTCTCTTGTCGGATATTTTAAACTGGATAAGATGATGCCTCAGATCAGAGAAGATAACGAAAAGAGGAGAGAAGCTGCAAGGGCAGCAGAACAGGAGCAGTAAAAATGGACATTGAAAATGTTTTATCACAGATGACTTTGGAAGAAAAAGCATCGCTGTGTTCGGGATATTATTACTGGCATACGAAGAGTATTGAACGTCTGAATATTCCCAAAATCATGATGTGCGACGGCCCTCACGGTCTGCGTAAGCAGACCGGGCCGGAAGACCATCTGGGAATCCATGAGAGTCTCAAGTCAGTCTGCTTCCCGAGCGCTTCCGCACTGGCTTCATCTTTTAATACAGAAGTAATGAAAGAACTGGGCGAGTGCCTGGGAAGAGAATGCCAGGCGGAAAATGTGGGAATGCTGCTCGGTCCCGGAGTCAATATGAAGAGAAGCCCGCTCTGCGGAAGAAACTTTGAATACTTCAGCGAGGATCCGTATCTTGCCGGAGAACTTGCATCTGCATATGTGAAAAGTCTTCAGGCACAGGGAGTTGCTGCCTGCGTCAAGCATTTTGCCTGCAATGACCAGGAGACCGAGCGGATGAGCATAGACACAGAGGTGGACGAGAGAACGCTTCATGAAATCTATCTTCCGGCATTTGAAAAAGTCATTCAGGACGCAAAGGTGCGGGGAGTGATGTGTGCATACAATTCCCTGAACGGAACTTTCTGCTCGGAAAATAAAAATCTGCTGACAGATATCCTGAGGAACCAGTGGGGATACGAAGGGTTTGTTGTAACTGACTGGGGTGCGGTCAAAGACCGCGTGGAAGGCGTCAGGGCAGGCCTTGATCTTGAGATGCCGGGAGGCCCCGGCGCTCAGGATCAGAAGATCGTGGCAGCTGTTCAGGACGGGAGTCTGGATGAAAGTGATCTGGATAAGGTTGTCAGACGGATTCTGCAGTTCGTTTCGGACTGCACGGAGCAGAAAAGAGTAGTCGTAAAGGATTACGAGGCAGATCATAAAAAGGCGGCAGAGCTTGCCGGCGAGTGTATGGTACTTCTGGAGAACCGGAATGATATCCTGCCTCTTAAAAAAGAGACAAAAACAGTGTTTATCGGAGAGTTTGCCGTAACACCGCGCTATCAGGGCGGCGGAAGCAGCCATGTGAATCCATGGAAAGTGGAGGATGCATACCATGCGGCAGAATCGGCCGGAGCAGATGTCACTTTTATAAAAGGATACGATGTAAAAAATGAAAAGGATAAAAAACTTGCCGCACATCTTATAGAGGAAGCTGTAGAAGCGGCGGAAAAAGCAGAGACGGCAGTGATCTTTGCAGGACTTCCGGATGAGTATGAGAGTGAGGGCTGGGACAGAAGTACGCTGGATCTTCCGGAAGTTCAGAACCGTCTGATCACGGCGGTCGCCTCCGTACAGCCGAATACGGTCGTTGTCGTCCATGCAGGAGCGCCTGTGGTCATGCCATGGAGGGATCATGTGAAAGCAATCCTTCTGGCATATCTGGGCGGCGAGGGAGTCGGAGCGGCAGAGGCGGATGTGCTGGATGGCAGTGTGAATCCGTCAGGAAAACTGGCAGAGACTTTCCCGCTGGAACTGGAGCATAATCCTTCTTACCTCAATTTCCCGGGGGCAAATGGTCAGGTAAAATACCGGGAAGGCGTGTTTATCGGCTACAGGTATTACGATAAGAAGAAATTGGAGGTCGAATATCCTTTCGGCTACGGGCTTTCTTATACGAGTTTTGATTATGATAATATCAGATTAGACAGAAAAGAAATGAAAGATACAGATATCCTCCATGTATCGTGCCGTGTGACAAATACAGGACACATGCAGGGCAAGGAGATCGTCCAGCTCTATGTAGAGCCGGAAACGGATCCGGCTCTGGAGGAACGCCCGGTCAGGGAACTAAAAGGGTTTACCAAGATCGACCTTAAGCCGGGCGAGAGCAGAGAAGTGGAGTTTACTCTGGATAAGAGGGCATTCGCATATTACAGCAAAGAACTTCATGACTGGTATGTTCCGGACGGAGAATACAGGATCCAGATCGGCGCGTCCAGCAGAGACCTGAGACTGGAGGATTCGGTCCGCATCGAAAGTACGCAGGCACTGCCAGTATACTATACGCAGTATATAACGGTGGGGCGCCTGATTCGAAATGAAAAAGGAAGACAGTTTGTTTTAAAGGCTCTTATGAAATACATGGGATTTTCAAAACTGGAGATTGAGGAACAGCCGGATGTGGAAGAGTGTCCGGAACGGATCGAGCAGACGATACAGGCTACTATGCTCGGCATGCCTCTGAGGTCAATGGTGACATACGGGGCGCTCAGAGAAGAACAGTTAAACAGATTCCTGACAGAAATAAACAAAGAAAGTTGTTAATCAGTAAAAAGTCGTCTATACTTGGTTTTATCAAATGATAGACGGCTTTTTGCCGTGCCCTGACTGGAGCAGCAAAGTACAGATGAAAAGGAGAAAACTATGTGGAAAGATGATGTCGCTCAGAGAGTTGCTATCCTGATGGAATACTTTTTTGTGGGAAGCGGAGTCCCTGTCTGGGGACTCGGTCCGGACGGAGAATTGTTCTATACGTCCAGCCAGAATGCGAAAGAGCTGGAACTCATCCTGAGGAGCGGAGATTGTCTCCGCTTTGCCCTCGGGGAGGCATCGGAGCTGAAAGTACCGTTTGTAATGGGAGATCCTCTGGGAATGCTGTGGGTCGGCGAATATGCGCATATTACAAAAAACATGAATAAGATGCTTGTACTGATGGGGCCTGTTTTTCCGTCAGCGGCATCGGAAAAGGGACTTGAGCAAAGCCTGAAAGATCTCGGCGTCTCTCTTGAAATACGGAAGAAGTCCATCCGCATCATGCAAGATATCCCGATCCTGCCGGTGCCTGTCCTTGATCAGTATATCCGGATGCTCCATTATGCGATCACAGGCAGCACGCTGGATATGGATACGGTTGTCACCCAGTATACGGAAAGAAAAGAAAAGAATTCCGGACATGAAAAAAGTTTTACCGATTATGAGCGTGAAAGAAACCGGGAACAGACCATGCTCCAGTGTATCCGGGAGGGCAACCGGAACTACCATCAGATTCTGAATGATACGGTTCAGATGTCAAGGTACAGTCTGGGACTGGACACACCGCTTCGGGAAGCAAAAGATACTTTGATCATTTTCGCTGCCGTCTGTACGCGTGCTGCGGTGGAAGGCGGTCTCTCTAATAAAAACGGCCGGGAGATGGAGCGTCAGTATCTTCATGAGATTGAGAAATGTACAAGAGTGACAGACCTTGCGGAACTCAGGCGAAGGATCATGGATGAATGTGTGGAGGCAGTCTGCACTGTAAAACAGGAGAGTACAGTGTCCCGTCCCATACAGGCGTGCTGTGACTTCGTCAAGGCACATTTTAATGAGCCGATCGAGCTGAAGGATATCGCCAGAAGCGTCGGATATACCGAGTATTATCTTACAAAACGGTTCCAGAAAGAGATGGGGGTCAAACTTCTGGATTATATCAAGAAGATACGGCTGAGCTATGCCAAGGTATGGCTGATCACAAATGAGAAAAGCATCCAGGAGATCAGCGAGATCCTCCAGTTCAGTACGAGAAACTATTTTACCAAGGTATTTAAGGCACAGGAAGGAATGACACCTGCAGAGTACAGGGAGCGGGCGATGAATGCAGGTGCAGAGACAGAAAAAAGCTAAATTTTCCTTTCCTTTCACGAAAAATTCTCTGTTCAGGCATTAGAAGATATCTTATCATACAGTTACGATCAGAATGAATGGAGGAAATGCTATGGAAAGATATCTTGATACAAGTCTGTCTGCGCGAGAAAGGGCAGAAGATCTTCTTGGAAAACTGAGTCTGGATGAGAAAATGGGACAGGTGAACTGTCTGTTTCCATATAATGATAACTGGGAGATAATTGAGAAGGAAGCAGAGCACGGCATCGGCGAAGTGAGTACGCTGGACGTCCGTGAGATAGAAAGCCTGGATGAAGCCGTACAGTGGCAGAGAAAGATCCAGAAGATGGTAATGGAAAAGAGCGAACATCATATTCCCGCTATTTTCCATATGGAGGGTCTCTGCGGACCGTTTATCCAGGATTCGATAAGTTACCCCTCGGGGATCGCAAGGGGGGCGTCATGGGATCCGGAACTGGAAGAAAAAATCGGAAAAAGCGTGGGACGTCAGGAACTTGCCTGCGGGATCACACGAGTCCTTGCACCGGTACTGGATATTTCAAGAGACTCCAGGATGGGACGTCAGGGCGAAACATACGGAGAGGATCCCACGCTCGCTGCAGCAATGGGAACGGCATATACGAGAGGAATCCAGAATCATGAAACAGCAGGAAGGTATGCGGAGTCAACTGCAAAGCACTTCCTCGCCTTTCATAACTCTCAGGCAGGAATCCACGGAGCAAATTCGGACACACCGGCCAGACTTTTGGACGAAGTGTACGGCAAGCCGTTCCAGGCAGCCATCCATGATGCTTCCCTGAGAGGGATCATGCCATGCTACTGTCTGATCAACGGAGAGCCGGCGTCTGCTTCGAAAGAAATCCTGAACAGACTTCTGCGGGAGGAAATGGGGTTTGACGGTGTCTGCGTAGCGGATTACGGAGCTGTCAGCAATGTGTATAATGTGCAGCATATAGGAGAGTCTATGACGGATGCAGGCTACATGTGTATGCAGGCAGGAATGGATGTGGAGCTTCAGCAGAGAATCGCGTTTAACGATGAGCTGAAAGAAAGATTCCGTTCCGGGGAAGCTGATATAAAGATACTGGACCGTGCTGTCCTGCGGGTGCTTGAAGCTAAATTCAGAATGGGATTGTTCGAGCATCCTTATGCACTGGAAGGAGCCGAACTTAAAGATATATTTTATGATAAAGAGGACAGGGCGCTTTCTTTAAAATCCGCTCTGGAATCTATGGTGCTTCTGAAAAATAACGGAGTGCTTCCTCTGAACCGGAAGATCCGCAAGCTGGCGGTCATCGGATGTCATGCAAAGAATGCGCGAAGTTTCTTCGGCGGGTACACGCATCTGAGTATGGAAGAGGCAGTCCATGCTGTTGCAAATTCCATCGCGGGACTGGAAGCAGGAACAGTAGACGGGAAAGATGTGGCTTTTATTCCGGGCACCCAGATCCAGAGCGATGAGACAGAAGAGTTTGACAGGATCCTTAAGATCCAGAAGCCGGAGTGCAGAAGCCTTCTGGAAGAGCTGAGGGAAGAGCTGAGGGAGACAGAGATCGTCTATGCATACGGATATCCGGCAGCAGGGAATGATTTCTCCCATTTTGACGAAGCACTGGATGCAGTGAGAGAGGCGGATGCCGTCATTCTGACACTTGGCGGCAAGCACGGCTCATGCTCGGTGGCTACAATGGGAGAGGGGGTAGACAGTACAGATATCAATCTGCCGGTATGCCAGGAAGAGTTTATCCGCCGGGCAGCTGAACTCGGGAAACCGATGATCGGCGTCCATTTTGACGGACGCCCGATCTCAAGTGATGCGGCAGACGTATATCTGGATGCTGTACTGGAAGCGTGGAACCCGTCGGAGACCGGAGCACAGGCAGTTGTGCAGGTACTGACAGGCGGATATAATCCGGGAGGAAAGATGCCGGTATGTACGGCAAGATGTGCCGGACAGGAGCCGATCTATTATAACCATATGTTCGGATCTTACTGGCATCAGGGAGTAAGCATTGGTTTCAAAGATTATGTGAATATGCCTCATGAACCCAGATATTTCTTTGGTCAGGGGCTGTCTTATACGACATTTGCCTACTCGGATCTTGCAGTTTCATCGAATGAAATAGCGCCTTCTGATTCTGTAAAAATCTGTGTAACGATAGAAAACACAGGCTCCAGGGACGGTGACGAGGTCGTACAGCTTTATTTCCGTGATGTACGCGCAAGTATGGCAAGACCGGTGAAAGAGCTGGCCGGATTTAAGAGGATCCGTTTAAAAGCAGGAGAGAAAAAGACAATCGAATTTGAAATACAGGCAAGCCAGACTGCTTTTCTTGACCGGGATATGAAGTGGAAGATCGAAAAGGGCGATATAGAACTTCAGATCGGCAGTTCATCAGAGGATATCAGGCTGACCGGAAATGTACGGATCACAGAAGATAAATGGATCAGGGGACGTGACAGGGCATTCTGCGCAGATGTAAGGGAGGTAAAGTAAATGGTGCAGGAAGGAAAATACGAAATTTTTGAGATCAGTCTCAAAGAAAGTGAAATGTATGGGGCGGTGATACCGGATGCCGCTGTTTTCCGGTGCGGTGGAGATGAAATAAAAACAGCTGCGTACAAGGCGGGAAAAGACATTTATAAAGTGAGATTTATGCCGGTAAAAGAAGGTGTGTGGGACTATATTATCCGGACAGAAAATAAAGAGATCACAGGTTCTTTTGAATGTACAGAAAATGCGGAAGATATCCACGGACCTGTGCGCACAAAAGGAGAAGGGTTTATCTATGATGACGGCAGCAGGTTCCTGCCTTTCGGTACCACATGCTATGCATGGATCCACCAGACGGAAGAACTGCGGGCGGAGACGCTGCATACACTGGAGAGTGCTCCGTTTAATAAGATCCGGATGTGCATTTTCCCGAAATCCATGCCTTATAATAACAACGACCCGGAGGTTTATCCGTTCCGGAAAAAGGATGATGGCAACTGGAATGTAAACGATCCGGATCCAGTATTCTGGGATATGCTCGATGAACAGATCATCAGTCTTAAAAGACGCGGGATCGAGGCAGATCTGATCCTGTTCCATCCCTATGACAGATGGGGATTTGCGGAACTGACGCAGGAAGAATCCTGTACATATCTCAGATACTGCATTGCCAGACTCTCTGCCTACAGCAATGTATGGTGGAGCCTTGCCAATGAGTACGAGATGGTTCATGCAAAGACTCTGGAGGACTGGGATGAGTATGGAGAGATCCTGCTGGCGGAAGATCCTTACCGTCATCTTATCTCGATCCACAATTTTCTCCAGCTGTATCCGAAGAAGCGGTGGATGACACACTGCTCCGTACAGTCCGGCGATATCAACCGGATCCTGCTGTGGAAAGAACAGTACGGGCTTCCGGTTGTGATCGATGAATGCGGATATGAGGGAAATATTGAGTTCGAATGGGGAAACCTGACAGGATTTGAGATGGTGCACCGGTTCTGGCAGACCATGTGCAGGGGCGGTTTCTGCACCCACGGAGAGACGTTCCACAGAGAGGATGAGGTGCTCTGGTGGGCGAAGGGCGGAAAGCTTTACGGAGAAAGTGCACCGCGGATTGCTTTTCTAAGAGAACTTCTGGAGTCGCTCCCGGGAGAGTGGAAACCGATCCGCAGGAGGATCGGAAACCCTAATGCCGACCTCTCGGATCCGGCGGAGGCGGAAAGTGAAAAAAAATTCAAAGAAATGATGGAAAGATTTCCACAGGACATACAGGAAGGTTTTTATGCGCAGACACCGCTTCAGATCGAATCCGGTCAATTCCGGCTGCTCTATCTGGGACATGCATGCCCGTCCCGGATGCATATGCAGCTTCCGGATGACGGCAGCTGGAAAGTAGAGCTGATCGATGTATGGAATATGACAAGAAATCTTCTTATTGAAGGAGTCAAGGGAAACATCTGCCTCGGACTTCCCGCGAAAGAGGGCATGGCGCTTCTGGCAGTAAAAGAATGAAAATGAATATAAGTTCAGGAGGAGAGAAGGATGCAGTTTCAGGCGCAGTGGATACGTCCTTCGGAAGAAACCGGCGATGTGTGCCCGGTATTCCGAAAGAAAATACAGATTTCAGGCAATATTAAAAAGGCAGAGTTATATATTACGTCTCTTGGCGTATATGAGGCGGTTCTGAACGGGCGCCGTGTGGGTGAATATGTACTGGCGCCGGGGTGGACTGCATATGACCACAGGATCCAGTATCAGTGCTATGATGTGACGGAAATGCTGGATAAAGAGAATACGCTGGAGATCACAGTAGGAAAAGGCTGGTATGCGTCTCCTATGCCGGGATGGAACGAGTCCGTGGACAAGATACGCAGAAAGAAACGGAAAACAGCAGTCTTTGCCGAACTCCATCTTATAGATGAGGATGGGAAAAAAGAAATATATGCCACAGATCATACATGGCAGTGGGCGGAAAGCCGGATACGGTTCAGCGAGATCTATGATGGTGAGATCTGTGATGCCACAGTGAATCCGGCTGAGTGGAAACCGGTGCGCACCGCAGAAGGACCGACGGATCTCCTGATCCCGCAGGAAGGCGAGGAGATCCGGGAAAAAGAGATTGTCTCGGCAAGAACAGTCTTTACCACACCGTCCGGTGAAACAGTGGTGGATTTCGGTCAGGAAGTGACCGGCTATGTGGAGATCCGCGTTAATGCCCATGCAGGTGACAGGGTGAGATTCCTGCACGGAGAAGTCCTTGACAGAGAGGGAAATTTCTACCGGGACAATTACCGTTCGGCAAAAGCAGAGGCAGCATATATCTGTTCGGAAGGACAGCAGACATGGCATCCGGCTCTTACCTTTTTCGGATTCCGGTATATTAAGCTGCTGGAATTCCCCGGTGAGGCAAAGCCGGAAAATTTCCGGGCGATCGTTGTTTATTCCGATATCAGGCAGACCGGTCAGATTCGGTGCGGCAGACCGGAGATCGATCAACTGATCTCCAATATATTCTGGGGACAGAAAAGCAATTTCCTTGATGTGCCTACAGACTGTCCACAGAGGGATGAACGGCTCGGCTGGACCGGCGACGCGCAGGTCTTTGTCAGGACAGCAGGATATAATTATGATGTGGAGAAATTTTTCCGCAAATGGCTCAGAGATCTGAAAGCAGATCAGAGACCGGACGGTTCTGTGGGACAAGTGATCCCGGATTATATGCCGGAAGAGGCACCAAGCGCGGCATGGGGAGATGCGGCTGTGATCTGCCCATGGCAGATTTATGAGACATATGGCAATGAAGAAGTGCTTAAAGAGCAGTTTGACAGTATGAAAAAATGGGTGGACTATATTACTTCCGCCACTGAAAAACGGTATCTCTGGACCGGCGGCGTACACTTCGGGGACTGGCTGGGACTTGACGCCCCGTCAGGAAGCTACAAAGGATCCAGCCGGGAGGACTTTATCGCATCTGCATTTTATGCCTGTTCTACAGAATTGGTTATAAAAGCAGGCCGTGTGATCGGAGCGGATGTCAGCGGCTATGAACAGCTGTACAGAAATATTGTGGAAACTTTCCGAAAAGAATATCCGGAATATCGTACGCAGACAGAGCATATCCTGGCAATCCGTTTTGGTCTGGCGGAAGATCCGGGAAAGACTGCGGATGCGCTCGCGGATATGATCCGGCGCGACGGTATACAGATGCGCACGGGATTTGTGGGAACGCCGTATATCCTTCATGTGCTCAGCGATTACGGACATGAGGATCTGGCCTATTCTCTTCTGCTGAGAAAAGAGTACCCGTCCTGGCTTTATTCTGTGGGAAAAGGTGCGACGACAATCTGGGAACACTGGGACGGCATCATGGAGAACGGAGAGTTCTGGAGTACGGATATGAACTCCTTCAACCATTATGCATATGGTTCCGTGGCGGACTGGCTGTACGAGAAAGCCGCCGGGATCATGCCGGCACTGCCCGGATTTGAAAAAGCGGTCATATGTCCGCATCCGGATAAAAGACTGGGCTGGATGGATGCAGAGATCGATACACGTCACGGAAAGATCCGGTCTTACTGGTGCTGTGAGAAAGATACCGTCCGGTATGAGCTGTGGGCTGAAATGCCGGTGACGGCTGTCATTGATGGAAAGAAAACAGAACTGGAACCGGGGAAATATACATTCTGGGGTAATGATGCAAAACAGGAGAAAAATAATGAAATATTACTGTAATCCGATAAATATAGATTATCGATACCAGTTTATTGCTGATCCGAGAACAAATGGAAGTATCCGGATCGACAGAGAAGCAGCAGATCCGTCTATGATATTTTACAAAGGGAAATATTATATCTGTGCGTCTATGACGCTGGGAGTTTGGGTTTCAGACGATCTTGCACACTGGGAGAATCACAGACTTCCGCAGGAGCTTCCACTATATGACTATGCACCTGATATTCGTGTGATCAATGATTATGTGTATTTCTGTGCCTCGAAAAAGGGACAGAAATGTGATTTCTACAGGACACAGGACATTGTAAACGGTCCCTATGAGAAGATAGAAGGGACATTTGATTTCTGGGATCCGAATCTTTTTCAGGATGATGACGGAAGGATTTTCCTTTACTGGGGAAGTTCTAATGTGACACCTGTCTGGGGTGTGGAACTGGATCCGGAGAATTTAAAACCGGCAGGAAGCAGACAGGCATTGATAAGGGCAGATGCACAGACAAAAGGATATGAAAGACTGGGAGAAGATCACTCTGTATTACCGCTTGAAGGAGAAAAACTGGAACAGGTGTTTCGGGATTTTCTTGAAACACGGGGCATAAAGGAATCGGAAATACCATCCGATACGGCCGGGATGCTCCGGGCAATGCTGGGGAATCAGCCCTATATAGAAGGGGCATGGATGACAAAATATAATGGAAAATATTACCTTCAATATGCATGTCCGGGGACAGAATACAATATTTATGCAGATGGTGTATACCTGTCAGATTCCCCGCTGGGACCATTTGTATTAGCGGGGAACAACCCGTTTTCATATAAACCGGGCGGATTTCTTACAGGGGCAGGACATGGGTCGACAATGCAGGATGAATATGGAAAATGGTGGCATGCCTCAACAATGCGTATCAGCGTGAACCAGAATTTTGAACGGCGTGCGGGTATATGGCCTGCCGGATTTGACAGAGACGGGGAACTGTTCTGTAATCAGAATTACGGTGACTGGCCGCGATGCATTGACAGAGACCGGGATGATCCATGGTCTGAGCCGGAATGGTTTCTGCTGAGTTATAATAAAAAGGTGGAAGCCTCTTCTTCGGAACCGGGAAAAGATCCGGGGCAGGCTGTAAATGAGAATGTAAGGACGTGGTGGCAGGCGGCGTCGGCAAAGCCGGGAGAGTGGCTGCGCATAGATCTAGGAGAAGTCTGCGGCGTCCATGCCGTACAGATTAATTTTGCAGATGACATGATTGATATTCCCGTGCCCGGCTGTATCAGTCAGGAAGCGCAGCGATATATAGAAGAAACGGATATGTATACCAGATGGGTGCTGGAAGGCTCAGAGAACGGAAGCGATTACATTGTTCTGGAGGACAAATCTCAGGCAAAGACCAGTCTGCCTCACGATTTTATTGTTTTCGAAGAGGGAATGAGACTCAGATTTCTGAAAATAACTATATTAGAAATTCCATATGCTCAAAAGCCTTGTATTTCCGGATTCCGTGTTTTTGGAAAAGGCAGCGGAAATAAACCGGGAAAACCTGAATTTGAGGTCTGGCTGGAAGATGAGCTTGATATGACTGTAACATTCAGAACGCAGAAGGAAGCTGTCGGTTATAATATATTGTGGGGATATGCACCGGATAAATTGTATCACAGTTATCAGACATACGCATCGAAACAGAAAATCGGTGCACTTGTAAAAGGACAGGATATCTATGTCAGAGTGGACAGTTTTAATGAAAACGGCATTACACACGGAGATGTAAAAAAAATCAGATGACCGGAAAGAAATAAAGAAGGAGAAAAACAGACATGTATCATGCATTTTATCCGGGAAAAATATGGCTGGATACGGAAGGAAAAAGGATCCATGCCCATGGCGGCTCCGTCATGTATATCGACGGGACATATTACTGGTATGGAGAAAATAAAGAGAAAACAACAGGAAAAGACGATATCTGGCACTGGGGCGTGAGATGTTATACTTCAAGAGATCTGTACAACTGGGAGGATCAGGGACTGATCATCCCTCCGGAGAAAGATCCGGCGTCTTCTCTGCACCCCTCATCCATGATGGACAGGCCGCATATCATTTACAATAAAGCTACGGGAAAATATGTGTGCTGGATCAAGGTCATGAACAAGGACGGGACACAGTCTGAGACTGTGCTGACCGCAGATACGGTTCTTGGCCCATATACGAAAGTGCGTGAGGGACTGCGGCCCCTCAATATGAGTGCCGGTGATTTTGATCTGGCAGTCGCTCCGGACGGAAAAGCATATTATTATTTTGAACGGGTGCACAGTGAAACCATATGCGCGGATCTGACAGAGGATTATACAGATGTGACAGGCTATTACAGCACACATTTTCCTCATCCGCATCCGCCCTATGTGAGGGAAGCTACGGCACACTTTTACAGGAAAGGGAAACATTATCTTGTTACATCGGGGACAACCGGATATCTCCCAAATCCTTCGGAGATCGCAGTGGCGGATACATGGCATGGCTCCTACAGAGTCCTTGGAAATCCCCATCCGGATGATCCGTCCATGACTTCATGGCATTCCCAGATCTCATCGGTCTTTAAAGTACAGGGGAAAAAGGATCTGTATATCGCTGTGGCAGACCGCTGGGTGCCCGGCCATATGGACTGGAAATACGAAAACTATAAAAAAGTCTTTGAGCGGATGTTTGATCCGGATTATGAGGGAGAAGTAAGTGAAGAAGACTATGAACTGGACAGCAGCATCAATACCTCGCTTGCGGACTATGTGTGGCTCCCGTTCCGGTTTGACGGAGAAATGGGATATCTTGACTGGAAGGATACATGGCGGATTGAGGATTACGAATAATCCCGGGCAAGATAATAAAGCTAAAAATTACCCCGGCAGACAAAAACGAATCTTAGCAGATTCGTTTTTTTTATGTATGATGCCATCATAAGGCATGAAATCAACAGAACAAGTTAATGAAAGAAGAGGTAAACAGGATGGGAAAAACAATCTATGACGCCACAAAAGACCCGAAGTACAGTAAGCCTTTTATCGACGTGGACGAGCCGCGTGAACGTGTGCTTCCGGACGGTACAAGGCTGCCCTACAGATATATGCACGGAGGATTCGAAGGGACGGATCTGAAATTCAGTTTCTGTTTTCCGCCGGAAGGAAAGTACAGAGGCAGATTCTTTCAGTATCTGTCTCCATTTCCGGGACCGGACGAAGAGGTCGCTTCTCTGAACAAGACGGGCGAGGATGACGTGATCGCTTTTTCTTTACAGAACGGCGCCTATTATGTGGAAAGCAACATGGGCTCAAAGATGATGTTCGGTCCGAGCGAATCTCCAACAAGTCTGTTTGAGACGAGCGCTGCGGCTGCGGAATATTCCAGAGTGAAGGCGAAAGAGATATACGGATGTACAAGACCATTCGGGTATGTATTCGGCGGGAGCGGCGGCGGATATAAGACCATGGCGTGTGTGGAAAATACGGATGCATGGGATGGGGCGGCTCCCTATGTGATCGGCTCCCCTGTTTCTCTTCCCAATACGATCACCATGCACGCCCAGGGGCAGAGATGCCTGCGGCGTGTATTCGGAAAAATCGTGGACGCTCTTGATGCAGGCGGAAGCGGCGATATGTATGAAGGACTGGATGACAATGAAAAAGCAATGCTCAGAGAACTGACATTGATGGGCTTTCCGCCGATCACATGGTTTATGGAAGCGGCAGGCAGGATTGACGACGGCTCCCTGCCGGTTCTGATGCCCAATATCAAGGCAAATGATCCGCAGTATTTTAAAGATTTCTGGAAAGTACCCGGATATATGGGGGCAGATCCCGAAAGCAGTGCTTCCAGAGACCGGCTGCAGTTCAGGGGGATCGTCAAAAAGGTCCATGTGCCCGGGACGACGGTAGAAACTCCGGAGATAGACGGAAGAAACGGGGTGGATGACGCATGGAAAAAGATGCTCACAGACGGAAAGGACGCGTGGATCGAACTGGAGGAAGTTCCTCAGGGAGATCTCTATCTGGGAGGCGTGAATATTACATTTGAGTCAGGCGGGTCAAAGGGAAAACAGCTCCTGCTCGGTGACATCAAAGGGAACTGCCTTGTGATCGGCATGTGTTTTGGAAAGGATGACCTGAAGGGAGTGCTTTCTTCCGTAAAGCCGGGAGACGAACTGACTCTTGATAATTCCGATTATATTGCGGCGCAGTCCTATTACCGGCATCAGGTACCGGCTGACCTGTCATTCCATGCGTGGGATCAGTTCCGTGATGCGGAGGGAAAACCGACCCTTCCCCAGAGAGAGAATGTAATGGGATATTCCATGACGGGAGTTCCGCCTCAGGACGGAGACATCCAGTGCAGGATGGTGATCACCCAGGCGCTGATGGATGAGTCCACCTGCCCGTGGTGCGGAGACTGGTATAAAAACAAGATAAAAGAGACAAAAGGAACCGATGAAAATGTAAGACTTTACTATATGGACCGCTGCCTTCACGGGGATACATCCAGTATGGAGAGCAACATGATCATCAATTACATGGGAGCGCTCCATCAGGCGATCCTTGACCTGAGCGACTGGGTCGAGAGAGGGATCGAACCAATACCGGCTACTGTATATGAACGGGACGGCGGTCTGATCACGCCGGCGGAAACAGCCGGAAAGCGAAGAGGTATGCAGCCTCTTGTCAGTCTGTATGCACAGGGAGAGACATGCGCTCATGTTAAGGCAGGAGAAGAAGTTCATTTTACAGTCCATGCAGAAGTGCCGGAAGGAGCGGGCGAGATCACGGCAGTGGATTATGATCCGGTGGAGATCAGCAGACTTCCGGGAGAGAAAGTCTTCCTGAACCGGGCGGATTTCAAAAAGTACGAGAAAGACGGGATCCACGGCGCAGATGCCGAGTTCACGCATATATACGACAAGCCGGGCACATATATGGCTTCAGTCCGTGTAAAGTCCAACCGGCACGGAGACGCTTCGGATCTGTTTACACAGGTAAAGAATCTTGCACGCGTGCGGGTGATCGTTGAGTAGGGAAGGAGAAGTAACATATGTTGAAACCGGCAGATATTTTTTGTACGGGTATGATCCTGCAGAAAGAGAAACCGGTCTCTGTGTGGGGGACGGCTGATCCGGGAAACAGGATCACTGTCCGGTTGCAGGGAAAGAAAGCTGAGGCAAAGGCGGACGGATCCGGAAAATGGCTGGTGATGCTTCCGCCGCTTAGCGCTTCCTTTTCAGAAACCATGGAGATTACAGACGGTACAGAAAAAGTAATCATAGACAATGTGGCGGTAGGGGAAGTATGGCTGGCAGGCGGCCAGTCCAATATGGAGTATCAGATGTATTATGACGCTGAAAAACAGAAAGAAATGGAGAGAGAGCCTGATCTTTATATCCGTCAGTTTACCGTACCGGAGATTTCCTGGGAGGGAGAAGAAAAGAAGTATGATTTCTCAAGATTCGGATTCTGGAGAAGCTGCAGCGGAGAAGACCTGGAATACTTTTCAGCTGTCGGATACTATTTTGCACGAAAATTGCGGGAAAGTACGGATGTTCCGATTGGTATTGTAAACTGTAGCTGCGGCGGGACAAGGGCCTGCTGTTGGATGACGGAAGAAACCATACTTGCGTCAGGCGGTGAACCCTGGCTTACAGATTATGCGGAGGCGCTGGCAGGCGTGGATATCCAGACAGAGTCACAGGCTTACCGTGAAAATCCTGCAAATGCATATACCGATCCGTTTCATGACGCGGAGAACAGCCGTGTGCTGTATCCGGGATTGAGCCGGGAACAGCAGGAGAAGCTGGCAAAAGGGCTGCCGGGAAGGGTGACAGGTGCCAGTCATCCCTGGCGTCCGGCAGGAGTTTTCTACACGATGTTGAGAAAAGTCATCCCTTACTCTGTCAGAGGCGTGCTGTTTTATCAGGGAGAGTCGGACGCTCCTCATGCAGATCTGTATGAGAGGATGCTCATAGGTCTGATCAGTCTGTGGCGGAAGGAATGGGGTGAGGTACTTCCGTTTTTTCTTGTACAGCTTGCTCCTTTTGAACATTGGATCATAGAGAGCGGCGAACATTATCCTGAACTCCGTCGCGCACAGGAGCGTGTTTCGCAGGAAATCCCCGGTGTCTGGCTGGCTTCTTCCGGCGATGCAGGAATGCGCTGGGATATCCATCCAAAGCGGAAGAGAAAGGTTGGAGAGCGGCTTGCGCTTCTGGCTGAAAAGCATATATATGGAGAGGACATCCTGTGCGATGCGCCGTGCATCTGTGATGCATATCAGACAGACGGCGGGATCATCCTCAGTTTTACGAATGCAACCGGTCTGTCGGTGAAAGGTGAGAGGATAAAGGCCATGCAGCTGATCGCTTCCGGCAGTCCGCTCCCGGAGGAAAGTTACTGCACAGAGCTTTCAGGCAATACTGTCAGGATCCGTCTGTCTGAAGCCAGAGAGGTGTCGGAGATAAGATTTGCACAGACACCATACTATGAAATTAATCTTTACAATGAAGCGGGGATACCGGCCCTGCCTTTCAAAATAACAGATATCAGAAAAAGAGAAGAGGAGAAAGAGAAATGAAATTAAGAGAAGGGATCGATTACGCAAAATTTCTTGACACAGTGAAAAAATGCAGCAGAGACGTGCTGTTTGAAACACTGGACGGCGATCAGCTCAATCTGAATTCTACCTTGTCCAGATTTCTGTTTTCAACGGTTTCCGGCCATGAAGGGATCATCAGGAGCGGCATGGTGATATGCCAATGCGAAGAAGATAAGGAACTGTTGAAGGAATTTATTACGGAATGACAGAAAGTTTATGAGTATAAAGAAAGAGGACGATCATGAAAAGAAAACGACAAAAAAATCCGGACCGTATCGGAGTGGGGAAATTCTGGGCCTGGGGATCAAGGGAGGTCTCGGAGACATCAAATGTACTGATACAGACATTTTTTCTGTTCTACTGTACTGAGACCATGCTGTTAAACCCGGCGATTGTGGGCGTGCTGCTTGGACTGAGCAAGGTGATTGACGGAATAACGGATGTGATCGCAGGTTATATTGTTGACAAGACGAAAACGAGGTTTGGAAAAGGAAGGCCTTATGAGCTTTGTATATTCGGAACATGGATCTGCACCTATCTGATGTTCAGCTGTCCTGCTGAAATTCAGCTGACTATGAAATATGTGTGGGTATTCTCCATGTATATTCTGGTGAATGCACTTTTCAATACATTTTTAAATGCAGGAGAAAACGTCTATATGATCCGTGCGTTTAAGACAGGTCAGATCGTCAGGATATCTTCTTTTGTGGGATTTATCTCAAGCGCTGTCGGATTCATTATCAATATTGTCATGCCCCAGCTGGTGGAAAGATATTCCGCGGTGCAGGGCGGCTGGTCCAGGATCGTACTTTATATTGGCGTTCCGGTAACGATCATCGGCATCATGAGGTTTATTTTTATTAAAGAAGAGTATGACCTTGATGTGGTTGTAAAAACAGATCATATCAAACTGAAAGACGCTGTACATATGCTCCGTCAGAATAAGTATGTGTGGTATATTGTTTTATTCACATTTGTCAGTCAGGTGGGAACCGGACTCGGCCTTGTTACATATTATTTTAAGTACGTTGTCGGAAATATAGGGCTTCAGAGCATTACTTCCGCAGTAACGATCATTGCCCTTCCCATGGTATTTGTGTTCCCGAAATGTATCAGAATGTGGAAAATACGGAACCTGATGATCGCCGGAACCTTTTTTTCAATGGCGGGCGGTATCGTATGTTTTCTGTCGAATAAAAATGCCGCCGCATACATGGCGGGATGGCTGCTGGTAACGATCGGTTCGCTGCCGGGATCCTATCTGATCCGACTGATGATGTTTGACTGTGCTTCTTATAATGAGTGGAAAAAAATGCCCCGTCTGGAGGGAACGATCGGAAGCGTCCAGGGATTTGCAAAACGGACAGGATCTGCTCTGTCATCCGCTTTCGGAGGTATATTTCTTGCATGGATCGGGTACAGTGGCGGGGACATTGTCTCATCGGGGACCCTTCTGGGGCTGCGTTTTGGAAATTGCCTGATCCCTGCCATAGCTGCGCTGGTGTCCTTTATATGCCTGCTGTTCTATGATCTGGATAAGAAGATGGATCAGATCAATGAAGATAATGAAAAGGCAAGGGAGGAAATACTTGCAAAATAACAGACTGGCGGAGGCATCGGCATTGATATGCCTGCTAAAGGTACAGGAGGAGAGAAAATGAACGAAAAGATCAAGAAGGTTCTCTGCGGACAGGAAGGTAATCATATTTTCCCTTTTTTATGGCTCCACGGGGAGATAGAAGAAACATTAAGGGAGTATATGCGGATCATCAATGAAAGCAATATAGCCGCCGTATGTGTAGAGAGCCGGCCCCATCCTGATTTTTGCGGGAAACAATGGTGGAATGACATGGATATTATCCTGGATGAGGCCAGAAAACGGAAAATGAAAGTCTGGATATTAGACGACAGTCATTTCCCGACAGGATATGCAAACGGGGCACTTGAAAATAAACCGGACAGCCTTTGCCGTCAGAGTATCTGTTTCAGAATGTATGAGGCAGAAAACGGATTATTTCAGATGGGACCGGAAGAAATCCTTCACCCCAAACCGTTTGAGAAAACTTTTATTGAAAATTATACGATGGAAAAGGAACCAAGAGTATTTGATGACGACAGACTGCTTGCTCTTTTTGCCGTGCGGTATGAAAAAGGGAAAAGCCGGTTCGGTGACGCTGAAAGTTATATTGATCTGATGCCGCATATAAGGGAAGACTGTCTGAGATGGCGTGTGCCTGAAGGAAAATGGAGAGTATATGTGATACATCTGTCGAGAAATTTCGGATATCACAGATCATATATTAATATGATGGACAGGAATTCCTGCAGAGTGCTTATTGATTCAGTGTATGAGCCGCACTACCGGCACTATAAAGATGATTTCGGAACAACGATCGCCGGTTTCTTTTCTGATGAACCGGAACTGGGAAACGGACATATGTATGAGATGAATGATCCTTTCGGTACATTGATGGATTACCCATGGAGCCGGGAACTGGAAACTGAACTGCAAAAACGGCTTGGGGAAAAATATCCTGCATACATGGCGCTTTTGTGGGAGTCTGAGGCGGATCCGGATCTGACGGCGGAAATCCGATATGCGTTTATGGACAGTGTGACCCGGCTTGTAAAAAAAGATTTTTCCCTTCAGATCGGTACATGGTGCAGGGATCACGGGGTACAGTATATCGGACATCTGATCGAAGATAATAATCACCATACACGCACAGGTTCATCACTGGGACATTATTTCAGAGGAATTGCGGGGCAGGATATGGCAGGAATTGACGATATAGGCGGTCAGGTGCTTCCTCAGGGAGAGGATCTTCCATACGATCAAAATGCGATCCACCCCAGAAACGGAGTGTTTTATCATTATGTTCTCGGACGGCTCGGCAGTTCGGCCGCCGCAGCAGATCCGTTAAAAAACGGGAATTCTATGTGTGAAATCTATGGAAATTACGGCTGGGAAGAAGGCGTAAGACTGGAAAAATATCTTACCGATCATTTCCTTGTGCGCGGGATCAATCATTTTGTGCCTCATGCGTTCAGTCCGAAGCAGTTCCCGGATCCGGATTGCCCGCCGCATTTTTACGCGCATGGACACAACCCTCAGTTTCGCCATTTTGGCGCTCTGATGGCCTATACGAACAGAGTATGCGAGTTAATAAATGGAGGGAAACATACATCACCTGTTGCAATTCTGTATTATGCGGAGGGAGACTGGACCGGTAAGCATATGACGATGGACGAGATTGCCCGGCAGCTGACAGAGTCCCAGGTGGGATACGACATAATCCCTCAGGATGTATTTGCAGAGCCGGAGTACTATCATACTTTCCTGAAGGAAGGAGTACTGAATGTAAACACACAGGAATACAGTCTTTTAATTGTTCCCTATATGCAGTATGTGACGAAAGCTTTTGCGGCGGCGGTGCAGAAAATGAAGAAGTATCATATTCTTGTCTTGTTTGCAGGCGGTTTTCCGGAAGGAATATGTGACTGCGGATCAAAACCGGAATCAGAAGAACTGATCAGGGAATTGACAAGATGCGGAAAGGCTGTATCCATTGAAAAAACAGCAGAAGAAGCGGCAGGTTTTAAGAACCGTGAAATAACAATTTCACCAGCGGACAGTCAGATAAGGTATCTCAGATATATCCATGACGACGGAACAGAGGTTTTTCTGTTTACAAATGAAGGGACGAAGCTGTATCAGGGCAGTGTTGATTTTAACAGGACAGAGCACTGTGGACAGATAATTGAATATGATGCGTGGGATAACCGGATCTTTCCGGCATATATGACCGGAACAAGTCTGCTGTTAAATATTGAACCATTAAAATGCCGGATCTTTATTTTTGACCGGTCATGGCGTTCGGAAGATGCGGGAAAACTGTCCGATGGATTTCTCTTTGAGACAGCAGAAAAAGAACAGATACCGTTTGACAAAACATTTAGAAGAAGTATCTGTGAGAGTATAGAATATCCGCACTTTGCGAAAGAGAAGGAAACAGGGATCCCTGATCATCTGGAAGAAGAACTGCCAGAATTTTCGGGCTTTGTAAGATATGAGAATGAATTCACATTAAAAGGGAAAGCGAAGATCTGGCTGGAGATAACAGATGCAAGAGAGGGAGTAGAAGTTTTTGTCAATGATCAGACTCTCGGGATCCAGATCGTTCCGGTGTTCCGGTATGAACTGTCGGATTTTCTTGTGCAGGGGAAAAACAGGATACGCATTGAGACCGCTACGACTCTGGAGAGAAAAATGGCTTTAGTCCCGGATTTTTTAGGACGGACAAAAACCGCAGCTTCCCTGTCGGGAATCAATGGTGAGATACGGTTATGGAAAATCAAAGAATCAGATCAAGGAGAGGAAAAGATATGAAGAATCAAACAGAGTTCCTTTTGGGAGCATCGACGGCTGCCCATCAGGTAGAGGGAAATAATATACACAGTGATTTCTGGGCTCTGGAACAGATGGAAGATTCCGGCTACCGGGAACCTTCTCTGGATGCAGACGATCATTATAACCGCTACGAGGAGGATATTGCACTGATGGCGAAAGCGGGACTCAATGCATATCGCTTTTCTATTGAATGGGCGCGGATTGAGCCTGAAAAAGGTGTTTATGATGAAAATGCGGTCAGACATTATGGAGATGTACTCAAGTGCTGTGAGAAGTACGGGATCGAACCGGTCGTGACTATGCACCATTTTTCCTCCCCAGCCTGGCTGATCCGCGAAGGCGGATGGGAAAATGACAAGACGCCGGAATATTTTGCCGCGTATTGTGGTCATGTAGTGGAGAGTCTTGGCAGCCGAATAAACTATGTATGTACGATCAATGAAGCAAATATGGGAATCCAGATCAGTGAAGTTGCCAAAGATATCATGAGGCAGATGGGGATCACACCCCAGATCGGCATGCGCTTTGAACTTCCGGAAAATATCAGAAAGCAAAAAGAAAAAGAGGCGACGGTATTCGGACTTCCTGCAGGAACGGCAATAAATACATTTCTTACCCCGAGGACAGAAAAAGGCGATCTTCTTATTATGAAGGCACATGAACTGGCAAGGAATACAATGAAACGTATCTGTCCGCACATTAGAGTTGGTGCAACGTTTTCTCTCTTTGACATACAGAAGGTGCAGGGTGGTGATGATGCCGCAAATCATCAGTGGGAAAATGATTTCGGTCATTATCTGCCTTGTATAGAAAAAGATGATTTTATCGGGATACAAAATTATACCAGAAAGATCATAGGCCCGGAAGGCGCCCTGCCGGTCCCTGATGGAGCGGAGACGACACAGATGGGATATGAATTTTATCCGGAGAGTCTGGCAAATGTTCTTCGTCATGTAGCTCAGTGTACGGATATTCCACTCCTTGTGACGGAAAACGGGATTGCTACAGATGATGATGCAAAGCGGATCGAATTCATACGCAGGGTACTTGATGGGATACACAAATGCCGGGCAGAGGGAATATCTGTGATCGGATATCTTCACTGGTCGCTTCTTGATAATTTTGAGTGGCAGGAAGGATATGCGAAAACATTCGGTCTTATCGCTGTAGACAGAAAAACACAAAAAAGATTACCGAAACCCAGTCTTTCCTATCTGGGCAACATGAAAAATGAATTTATAAAATGAGAGAGCAAGAACGGAAACGATCTCTAGCTGGCAGCGCTTGACAATATTCAGATTTCCCTTGATACATCGAACGCTATTTGAATACATCTCGCACACAATCATTATTCCAAAGGGGCATGCTTTCAATGGCTGTTTGATTGTGTCGATGGTATCAAACTGGATGAAAGGGAGAATCATTTTATTATTGAGTCTCATCCGATATTTTAATTGGAAAAAGCAGAGGGATAATTATGTATATATAGTGATTCCCTGCAATTGCAGGGCTAAAGTAAAACTGCTGGGAGAAAGAGCCAGAGAATTGCCCACGGAAGCTATGAATTTGTAAAGCTGATAAAAAGTAGAAGATAATGTATAGAATGAAGGTGCTAATTGAAACAAATTTAATTTCGGAACAGGACGGCTTCTGCCATATAAAAAAACGATTGTTTTGGCGGAAGTGTTTTGTGGTGTGCATTTCCCTCTAACAGAGTTTTTGCTGGGAGGGATTTTTTATGCGCTGGAGTACATTACAGAGCGAGCTGCTGATTAAAAGCGGCGATTATTGATCTTACGGAACACCTAAAGAACAACCTTATTTTTCCGCATGGATCAGTCTGAAAGAAAACAGAGCATTTTTTTGCTTTCGTATTGAACCGCCAAGACATGATATATATGACCTAAAAAGAAACATATCTTTTTTTCGGCTGATAAAGCCGGAGACGAGGTATGTTTTTTTAGTTGGTCAAGGGAAAAGAGCCTGTCAGAAATGCAGAAGTCCTCCGGGCGGTCTGAAACTCATTGAATTTCAGATCGAACGGAGGATAAATGTATGGATGAGAGACGTCCAAAAAGAAGAAAAGATAAAGATAACCCATATACACTGAGCTGTCGGGATGGTAGATACTACATAACATTTAAGGATGGGCAGTCAGTGGATCAGTGTATAGAGATTAGTGAAGAACTGTTTCAGGTATTTGACCGTTTTGAGCTAGATGATTTACGACATATACACGTTGTAGAACGGCATATGGAGCATTCAATAGTATACGAGAAAACATTGTATAAAAGATCGGGTAGATATGAGGAAAGCGCAGAGGAGAAAGTGATCTGGAAACTTACAGTGCATGAACTTGATTCTGCCATTTCTTTATTGCCGGAAGTAGAAAAAAGGAGGCTTGTATTTAAGTATTTTGCGGGAATGACTTATAAGAAAATTGCGGAGATCGAGAATACATCTACTTCTTCAGTAGTAAGGTCCATATCGGCTGCGAAGAAAAAAATTAAAAAACTTTTGGAATAAGCCGGAAAAAACAGGCTCTAAGTGGGGAAACAAATGAGAGAGTAATTCTTTCAACTGTTTTCCTGCTAAAGGGGAACGGGTATGCACCTTGACAATTTCATACCCATTCATCAGGTACATTCCTGTTGCCATCGTGATGAGCGTAAGCCACGTTAGCAGGTACGTCATGATCCGGAATTCAGAACAGCGTAATTTGCACATCTCCTATGGTTAAAAAGATTGACGGCTGTATGTCACTTTCGGGGAGCGGTAAATGCCGGGCTATAACTGTCAGTATGCTGCTGGCAGGGCGATAACAGGCAACAGGTATAATGATACTCCTGTCCGGTCATAAAGTCGAGTGCATAAAGTACAGGTGCGCCGCAACAAGTGAGGGCAGTTCCGGGCGATCCTCGGAAGGGCTTTTGATCCCGTGGAGCTGGTAAGCAGACAGCCGCCTGATGACTTCCCTGTGCCAGTTGCGGCACGAAAGAGCCGGGGTGTCGAGGACAAATAGGCAAAAATACTTACTCGTTTTAGAGGGAGACATTTATATGTCAAAGCAAATATACAGAGGTGAGATGTATTACGCGGATTTAAGTCCGGTAATTGGATCAGAGCAGGGCGGGCAACGCCCTGTTCTGATTATACAGAACAATATCGGCAATCTTTACAGTCCTACAGTTATCGTGGCAGCCATGACGGGAAAAGTGCGGCGAAAAGCGAAGTTACCTACCCACTACATAGTAAACGGTTACGGCGGGCTCGGGGAAGATTCGATTGTTTTATTAGAACAGATACGGACGATTGATAAATGTCGTCTTAAGAATTATATCGGTCAGATCAGACCGGAAGATATGGAAAAAGTAAACAGATGCCTGAAGGTGAGCCTGGGGATGTAAAAGTATAGTAATGATGAAAAATAAGGGGGATACTATTTGAAAAGTCAAGGACAGGAAAACTCCCTTTATAATGTAAACGCAGTTTTGCAGTATGCGGTTGAACATGATATGTTGGATGTACAATATGTGCAAATAGAAATGCTTAAAAGGGAGGAACTGCTGAAAAAACATCCCTATAAAATATGGCAGGGAAAGGACGGGAAGTGGCGAACATATCTGCCGGATGAAGAAAAAGGCAGAAGTATGAAGAAAAGAAATACGGAAGCAGAGATCAAAAATATTGTTGCAGAGTATTGGAAAGAAAAAACAGAAAATCCTACCGTGCGTGAGCTCTATGATGAATGGATTACGGATAAACTGAAAAGACAGGAAATAGTAAAAGAAACAAGAGACCGCTATAACCGACAGTTTGATGAAAGCCTGCAAGAATTCGGAAAGAGAAGAATCAAAACAATTGAGGAATTTGATATTGAAGATACAATACTGAACGCAATTTACGAACATGACCTGACAGCAAAAGGATACAGCAATTTGCGAACACTTTTTTACGGAATCTTTAAGCGGGCAAAAAAGAAAAAGATGATAGATTTCAGCATTACAGAAGTGATTGCAGATATGGATATATCTAAAAAGAGCTTTCGTAAAGTAATTAAGACAGATGAAGAATTAGTTTTCTCTGAAGATGAGACAGCAAAAGTTACAAATTATATTATGGAATCTGATTTAGATATATTGAACCTGGGTATCCTTTTGTATTTCAAGTCAGGTGCCCGTCCAGGAGAATTAGTCGCGTTAAAGAGAGAAGATGTTATGGGAAGAGTACTTCATATCAGGCGAACAGAGATCTTCTATAAAGGCGATGATGGAAAAAATGTATATGAAGTACGTGATTTCCCAAAGACAGCGGCGGGGATCCGAGAAGTGATTCTTCCGTCTTCTGCCGAATGGGTACTGAAAGAAATAAGAAAACGAAATCCTTTCGGGGAGTATCTTTTTGAGAAAAATGGGGGGCGTATCAGAACCTATACTTTTACCTCGCGTTTAAAAACAATCTGCCGGAAGTTAGGCATTGTAAATAAATCTCTGAATAAAATCAGAAAGACTTACGGAACAATCCTGCTGGACAGCGGAGTCGAAGAATCTCTTGTCATAGCGCAGATGGGGCATACTGATATAAAGACGACAAAGCGGTACTATTATAGAAACAGAAAAAATCTGCAGCAAAAAAGTGAAGTTATTGATAAAGTTTCAGGGCTGTGATAGTATTTTGATTACCGAGGTAATCAAAAGTAATCAAAGGGAACTGCGGATATTCCTTGATTTTACGGGGAAAATGGCAAATCGGACCGGGGTTCGATTCCCCTTGGAGTCACTTTTTAAAAGGTATCCGCAGAAATTTCTGCGGATATTTTTTTGCCTAAAAGCCTTTGTTTTCAAGGGATTTGAAGCCTTAAAAATTTTCTTGGTGCTTGGTGGATGTATGAAATTGTGATTGAATTTTTGATTACACTTGATTACACTTTAGCAAGCTGAAGCTTTTTCGATTAAATTAGCCTTTTCTACTTCCGTGTTGCGGTCAAAGCAGTAGTTTCCTAAAGTTGTTCGTTCATCTGCATGACCGACCATTTCATGAACGGTATTCAAGTTTATTTTTCTATATAATCGTTTGATTGTCTTTTTGTCTTCCAGTGGGAAACTGTGTTGTACAAAAAGCTTTTTAAAGAAACCATGTCTATGCGCAGGGTATCAAGTAGGGTATCAAGCGTAAAATCAAAACAAATTTAACCTGCAAATAATTTGAAGTGCTATAATAAAGTTGTAACAGAAGTGGCTAATAAGATATAATCATCTTA